>OGZG01001186.1_pt1 | contig 20043 bp, 14 predicted proteins | sample 1576781 | NCBI WGS metagenome assembly OGZG01 (sample SAMEA3541502, study PRJEB24748) | human gut metagenome | biome: human gut; feature: human-associated habitat; material: faeces | place: China | collected 2012 | reverse complement strand
CAGCTTATGGAGCGTGCAAAAGAGCTTGAGCATATGACGGTCACAGCTGAAAATAGGAAGCATATTGAGGAAGAATTAAACGAGATAAATAAAATCTTGATTAAATATAATGGGATAAAGCACCATACACCTGTGCTCGAGGGAGTAAAGGCTGAGCTGCTTCTGATGACAAACCGCCTTCACAGAGAGGTGGTACGACGCCAGATACCGGTTAAGGATACAAAGCTGCATCCGCTTGGAGTGCTTGTAAAGACTGACAATATACCTCTTATCATGCAGGTGCGCACATTCAGAAAAATGTACTTTACCATACATGCAGCATCGCTTCTGCCAAAGGATGCACAGGAAGCAGCCGGACTTCTTGCAGAGTCAGATATGTATGATATATTAAGACGCATGCACCGAGAGGGTGGTCCGTTTTACTATCGTATTGAGAGCACGGCAGATGCGGCGTACCAGAGCAGGCTTGCGAAAGCTATCGATATGCATTTTGCGGGCAGGATGATCAATTCACCAAATGATTACGACGTGGTGATTAAGCTCATACCGACAAAAAATGACAATTTTTTTGTCTGCATGAGATTATGTTCCATACAGGATAATAGATTTGCGTACAGAAAGAATGTGCTTCCTACGTCGATGCATCCATCACAAGCGGCACTTATTGTTTCACTTGCAAAGCCGTATCTTAAGGAAACGGCACAAATCATGGATCCGTTCTGCGGAGTTGGTACACTGCTTATAGAGCGCGCACATTTAGTCCCGGCACGCGAGATATATGCTACAGATACCTATGGAGATGCAATCACTATGGGCAGAGAGAATGCTGCGTTTGCCAAAACAAGAATTAATTTTATACACAGGGATTTCTTTGATTTCAGACATGACTACAAATTTGATGAGCTGATTACGGATATGCCGGTTCGTAACAGACAGACCAAGGCGGAGATGGAGCTTTTTTACGAGAGGTTTTTCGACAAGGCCGCAGAGCATCTGGTATCCGGCGGAATCATAGTCATGTATTCAAATGAGATTGGGTTTGTGAAGAAACAAATCAGGCTGCGTGTCGAATACCGTCTGCTTCAGGAGACATGTATTCTCGATAAGAAAGACTTTTATTTGTTTGTTATCAGATATGAGGATTGATTTGTGTGAGTTTTTAGGAGGAAAATATGTCAGATTCCAAGCTTTTTCAAAAAATACAGGATTATTTCTGCATGGTCAACGGAATATATTTGTCGTGTCTGACAAAAAAGGATGGAGTCATGACAGAGGTGTGTCAATGTAACGATAAATGGAAGAGTATGCTTACCTTTATTGGTGAGGAAAAATACGAAAACCTTCTTTTGAGACTGTCGGACTGCAGGGTTGAGAATCTCATAGATGAACCTCTGGATAAGGACTATATCAGGCTGTATGGTCTGATTGTAAGAGTGGACAATACCCACGATATATATTGGGTTATAGCTGCGGCAATTGATGAGCAGATGTCTAATGATGATAGAAACATGCTTCCTGATGGCATAATTATTACCAGTGAAGCACGTTTTAACAGAACAATTGAGTTCCTGGAGACTATGACCAGACAGCTTTTGATCACAATGAGAGATGAGGATGCTGCGAATGAGGCACTTTCGCTTATCAGGGAGTCAGATGAGGAAATCAAGAAACAGTTTCATATGCTTGAGGCTATCAATTCTGTTATAAAACTGCTTGAGATGGATGGAAGCTTTACTGATATGGCTCAAAAAGCACTGGAGAGTGCAGTTACTACCATAAAGCTTACCGGTGCTTTTATCATCCGCAAAAACGTGGACGGCATGCATTTGGATGTGATTGTAAGCTATGGCAGAAAGCCGTTTGATACAATATCAATTACCGAGGTGCCTTTTTTCACCGGAAAGCCTTACATTATATCATCAGACTCTGTGATGCCGGAGAAATTCCGCCTTTTCATGGAGAAGCAGGCTATGAGGGCAGCCATATTCCAGCCTGTAAATATAGATAACAGGACTCAGATGTATGTGTGCTTTTTTGATGAGAAGGATGACAGAAGCTGGGAAAAATATGATGTGAAGTTTTTAAATGATACGAAGCGCGTCATTCAAAGTATTCTCACAAAAAAGATAACAACCAACTCGCTTGCAGGCTCCTATGCTTCGCTCGAAGCGATACTGGAAAACTCCGGCTGTGGTATATACGTGGCTGATATGTCTAAGTCAGAGATACTTTACATGAATAATTACTGTAAGCAGCTGCTTTCAAATATTATCGAACAGAACAAGCTGGAAAAATATATTTTTTCCCATACTGCAGAGAGCCGGAGCTTTACAGAGGTCTACGTGACGGAGGAGGATAAGTGGTTTGATATTCATCGCACAGGCATAGTGTGGGTGGATGGCCGCAAGGTGCAGCTTGTTACAATGTATGATATCACACAGAAGAAGCGTTATCAGCAGCGCATTGAGAGCCAGGCCAATAATGATTTCCTGACAGGGCTATATAACAGGATGAGATGTGAGCAGGATCTGGCTAAGTTTATAGATGATTCAGTGAAAAACGACACCAGAGGTGCGATGATTTATATAGATCTGGATGATTTCAAGCATATAAATGACGGGCTTGGCCATCAGTACGGAGATGTGCTTTTAAAAGCTATATCGCACAGCCTGACACAGGTGAAGGAAATTGAGAACCACTGCTACAGGATGGGTGGCGATGAGTTTATCGTCATAGTGACAGGCAGCTCTGTTGACAGGCTGGAGAGTATCATTAATGATATACAGCAGATATTTGTCAGACCGTGGTTCTTGAAGGGAGAGGACTATTACTGTACAATAAGTGCCGGAGTGGCATTTTTCCCGACAGATGCAAGCACTGTGGAGGATGTCATAAGAAGAGCTGATATAGCTCTTTTCAATGCTAAGAAAGAAGGAAAAAACCGTATAGAGTTCTACAACGAGGGTATTGATGGCACAAGCACAAAGCGCCTTGACCTGGAAAAGCACATGAGAAAAGCCACAATGAATGAGTGCGATGAGTTCACCGTGTACTTTCAGCCGATTATAAACGTGAAGGGGGAGGATGTCTGTGCAGGTGCAGAGGCTCTTGTCAGATGGAATTCAGCAACCATGGGCTTTATAAATCCGGTTGACTTTATACCGCTTGCTGAGTATCTTGGGCTTATAAACCCAATCGGGGAGCATGTATTGAGAGAGGCGGCGAAGCACTGCAGATACTGGAATGACATGGGACATCCTGACTACAAGGTCAACGTAAATCTGTCTGTGGTGCAGCTGCTGCAGAATGACATAGTCAAGAAAATCAAAGGCATAATTGACGAGGTGGGTATAGAACCGGGAAATCTGTGTCTTGAGGTGACAGAGAGTCTGGCAATCAATGACATGGTGCGCATGAAGCGGATACTCAGTGAGATAAAGGCGCTGGGTGTTAAGGTTGCGCTTGATGATTTTGGTACAGGATATTCATCACTCAACCATATCAGGGAGATGCCTCTTGATATCATTAAAATAGATAAATGCTTCATTGAACATCTTGGGGAGGATGATTTTTCTGATGCATTTGTCAAGATGGTTACAGAGCTTGCCAACACAATAGGAGTACATGTCTGCGTGGAGGGAGTTGAGACTGACAGACAATATGCTATAATTAAAAAGATGGGAATAGATTACATACAAGGATATTTCTTTGACAAGCCGATGTGCATAGAAAGATTTGAGGAGAAATATATCTGACGAAGAAGGTGTAGAAAAAAGCACATGCTGCTATACAATGAAGCAGATAGAAGAAACACTGGATTGATGATATTCCTGTTCTCCTACAGTGTCTGGTCAATATACAGGATTGGATAAAGGATGGGCTGGACTAGCTTAAATGCATAATAAATGAAAAATATATGTAAAAATAGAAATTAAGTGTTGACATATTTGGTTTGATTTGATATTATATCAAAGTCGCGTGAGACAAGCGACAGAAAATCAAATATATGCGGAAGTGTCGGAACTGGCAGACGAGCAAGACTAAGGATCTTGTGATTATTGCAATCGTGTGGGTTCAAGTCCCATCTTCCGCATTGAACAATAAGACAGGGACCAAGCAAAGCGTTTGGTCCCTGTCTTGTTGTTCAAAGCCGAAGCGAGCCTTGAACCCATGGTTCAAGGTCTCGCCTCCGGCTCGGTCGGCTCGTGGCATGAGGTCCCCCGGACCTCACTCGCCCCATCTTCCGCATGGCTTCGGTTGTTGCGTGGCAGGCGCCCATGGGTCCAAGGTCTCCGCTCCGCTTCGGTCGTTGCAGAACAGACGTCCCCTGGACGTCTTGCAACCCATCTTCCGCATGGTTACGGTCGTTATGGGGCAGGCGCTCCAGGATTCAAGATTGCATACATATTAGATCAGAAAGAGAGGTCAATCTTATGAGTCAGCAAAAATACAGTTTATTATACCCGGATACAAATGCACAATACCGGACCTTAAGTGATGTGACTATGCATGATCTGGGGATGGATCAAATCTGCAAAAAGCTGTCAGCAAAGGAGCGGGAGCAGAACTACATCCAAAATGTGATGGCGCGTTTGTATGCAGATCCGGCGGTGACACAGTACCGCTGCGATATTTTCGAGGATGTCCTTCAACAGAAAAAAATGCGTGATGACCTTATGGAAATACTTGAGCGCATCAGCTTTCTGAGGGAGTACGGTAGCTTTAATCGGGAATATGATGAGAGTGCCTGCATCTGGGATCTGTTGCATCGGCTGGACGAGCTTAATGATTATATCAAGTGTGTGGATGCACTTCATACATGTCTGGCAGCTTCGGACATTCATTCTGCAGGCTTTCTGGGTTTAAAAGCCTATGTGGAGAAAATCTATGCGGACAACGGATTTGCGGAACTGAAAAAAGATATCTCAGAACTGAAAATGGACACTTCACAGCTTAAGAGCATTACGGTAGGTATTAACTTGAATGACCGCTTTGAAGCGGACGGAATCGGTCTGATATCTGTAAACAGCAAATATTTTACCAAGTCCGGAATCCTGGGCAATTTTTATGACCATATTGCGTCAAAGGATCGGATCAATGAGGATACCATATGGAAAAAGAATTTCAAATTTCAGCCATTTGATGTGAATGCAGATGCGGTGAGTAACACTCCGATGCAGAAGGTGATGGATACAGCCATCATGAGGTCGGAAAGCAGAGGTGGAATTGTGAAGCTTCCCGAGGGAGATCAGGCAAAGGATATGACTCGTTATACAGACAGAATCGTCAATCATATGATTTCCCATATGGTGAAAAGAGTCAGAGAAGTACTGAACAAATATGTTTCTATTACCATTACCGACATGACAGACTTGATTCCGGAGCTGCTCTACTATATCAAATGGGCGGAGTACATCCAAAAATTGCAGGAACAGGGCTTTACCTTTGCTAAAGCTTCTGTATATAAAGCGGGAGAAAATGAATCTGATCCGTATATGATGCAGGCACGTGGAATCTACAATTTAAAGCTTGCTGTTTTTGATACAGAGGAGTCCGGGAATATTGTACCGAATGATATGGATTTCGACCGGAATAGGAGAGTGTATATCTTAACAGGTGCCAACCGAGGTGGAAAGACGACAATTACACAGGCTGTTGGGCAGTTGTTTGTGTTGGCGCAGGGTGGCATATATATTCCGGGAAAAGCATTTACATTTTCCCCTGTTACAGGTATTTTCACCCATTTCCCGGCAGATGAGGACAAGACATTGGATTTAGGAAGGCTTGGGGAAGAGTGTAAGCGTTTTAAGGCAATCTATGAGGAGGCTGACAGCAGGAGTCTGCTTTTGATGAATGAATCATTTTCTACCACTTCGTTTGAAGAGGGATACTACATTGCCAAGGACAGTGTCAGGGCAATTTTACATAAGGGAATGAGGACCATTTATAATACACATATGCATAAGCTGGCATTTGATGTGGAGGAAATGAATGAAGAGCAGCAGAAGGCAGAGCACACAGAGGGAAAAGCGTTTTCCATGATCGTGCACATGAAGGGGACAGAGCGTTCCTATCAGATTGAAGTGGCGCCTCCGGAGGGAAAATCCTATGCAAGTGAGATTGCGCAGAAGTACGGGGTTACTTATGAGATGCTGGTGAAATAAGAAAATGAGAAGTTTGATGTAGAACTTTCAGAGTTGGCAGAAAAGCAATATGATAAATAAGTTTTGCAAAGCATAGATATTTATTGGTTTATAGAGTGACTGGAAGTAGAGTCATCATAGAAGGTATATATCACGAATTACAAGATTATGAAAATTCAATCATGTAAATTAGGGAGGACAGTGTTGAGAGGACACTGTCCTTTTTGTATTATCTACACTATCGCTAGTCCCATATCAAAATCCTTGGCTATTCCCATCACTGACACCACATTTTTTCAGCGTCATTGTATTAAATGTAAGGAGGACATGAATTGTGTTGACACCCTATAATATAGGGCATAATATGCAAAACTTAAAATGCAAAGGATAAGCTTGTTGACATGATGTGTGATACACAGTATACTATGTTTAACACATAGTGTGCAACACACAATACAGTGCAATAAACACAGTGAATTTAAATAAAGGATACTGAAGGGAGGAGATTTGATGAATTGTGATGAAATTGTTTCAGGATTAATTTTAGAATTCAGACGGGGCACACTCATCATGGTAGTGTTAGCACAACTAAATAAACCAATGTATGGATATTCATTGGTAAAGGAATTAGAAGGAAAAGGTATTTCGATAGAAGGCAATACATTATATCCTCTACTGAGAAGACTAGAGAGTCAAGGTCTGCTAAAAAGTGAATGGGAAACTGAGGCAACGAAGCCAAGAAAATATTATATCATCACAGAAGATGGGAAGCTGGTTTATAAAAAAATTAAAGAACACTGGAAAAAATTTTCACAGTCAATCAATGTTTTAATGGAGGAAGAATAAATGGTAAAAAATGATTTGATCGACAGATACATTTATGCAGTTACAAAACATATGAAATCCACCATGAAAAAAGACGTGGCGGCGGAATTAGAGACGATCATACAAGATATGTTGGAGGAACGATGTGAGGATGTTACTCCAACGGAGCGTGATATCAAAGTTGTTTTAACGGAACTGGGAACCCCGAATGAGTTAGCTTCGAAATATAAAGGTGAAACACAGGATTGTTTGATTGGACAGCCGTATTACAGTTTATATGTGTATGTATTGAAAATTGTGACAGTGTGCATCAGTGGAGGAATGTTACTTGCTCAAATTATGGCAGCATTAACATCGCATACAATCTGGTATATAGCTATCTATAGAACCATCGGTGGGATTTTTGGCGGTATATTGACAGGATTTGCATTTGTGACATTATTATTTGCATTCTTTTATAAAAAAGGAATTAAGGTGGATGGGTTAAATGATGGAATAGATAATTTGCCTCCTGTTCCACAAAAGGCTAATAGGATTTCAAAAGTAGATGCGATTGTAGGAATTGTTTTTTCGGTTATCTTCACTCTTGTATTTCTTGTATGCCCACAGATTTTATGCATTGCATTTGTAAAAAATGGGGTAGTTGTGTATGAACCACTTTTTAATTTAGAATATATCAGACAAACATGGTATTTCATTCTTGTATTTGGAATTTTGGGTGTTACAAGGGACAGTGTGAGACTTATTGATGGCAGCTATACCAAAAGAGTGATGCTTGTTACCATTATCACCAATATTATTGATGGAGTATTAACAAGCATTTGGCTGTTAAATGATAGGATTATGAATAGTGGATTTTTTGATGGTATTGAGCAGTTACTTGGAACGGATGCAGAAGGTATTTCACATGTTTTTATACACTATAATAAGGTATTTCTATCAATCATCATTTTGGCATTAACAATTAATTGCATTGAGACAGTCGTGAAAGCAGTAAAATACAGTCGACAATAAAATAATTTTAGATGAATCAATATCCATTTACAAAAATGCTACAATGCATATGATTTTATTATTGCAACGTATTCCTCACATCACCTAACAGATGATGAGAAAATTTAATTTATTCAATTATTAAAAACATTATTAAAAGAGGGGGTGTATTCTGATCGGAGATGTGGCAAGATAAGATTTAGAAAAATGTCATAAGGAAAACAAGGATGGATGTGATGAGGATGAAATCTATTTTGTGGTAGATGAGTTGAGGAAAGCATTTCCTGAATTGGAATTTACTCAGGTATCTTATTGTGCAGGGTTACTGGTGATAAAGAAATAAATAAATGTTTTGTATTTAGGAGGTATGGACATGGGAGACGATGCTGAATTATATTGGGAAATGGAACATAATCCTTATTTTTGGGATGAAGTAGAAAGTTGTAGCAGAAATAATTCATTCACTGAAAATAAGAGTAAGAAAAAGAAGAAAACCATTCAAACGAAAAGTAATAGTACGAGAAAAAAGGTGAATGCAGCGTTATTTATTGATGGAGAAAATATTAGTTCAAAAAAGGCAGAACAAATTCAGAAAATTGCAAATAAACAAGGAGTATTAGGAACAGAAAAAGTGTATGGATTGCAAAAAGATGAGTGTACAAAATCTTGGTCAGATAAGGCAAAAAAACTGGATATTAAAGATATTAGATTGTGTGGTAATCCAGAAAAAGATAAAGTTGATAATAAAATAAAAAAAGATGTAAGCCGAGAAATAAAAAATAATAAATCGGTCGATGTGGTTTGCATTGCGACATCTGACAAAGGTTATACGGATACTGTTAAAGAATTAAGAAGACAAGGTAAGAAAGTTGTTGGAATTGGCGAAAAGAAAGCTCCAAAAGAATTAAGGGATGCTTGTAGTGAATTTTTTGAGATTAAGTAATATTACTTATTGGCGTTAGTAGAGAAAATCGGAAGTAATATATCTGATTACAGCATTCCAAAAAAAGAGTCAGGAAAATCTTACAGAGGAAGAAAAAAGCATTTTAAAGAAATTAGTTAAATCGTTGAGAGAGGAAGCTGCTAAAAATAGGAGGTGATTTCTATGAGCTCATTATTTGAGGATTTAAAAGAAGGACTCGAGGAAGCTATAGCTTATGAGAAAGGATATGGAGAGGGGAGAGTAAAAACATATATGATTTTGCCGGTCAAAGAGTATAGTGGAAAAGAAATACGTGATATTAGGACAAAGGCGGGGATGACTCAAAGTGTATTTGCTTCATATATGGGGGTTTCAATTAAAACAGTGGAAGCATGGGAAGGTGGTAGAACTCATCCGACAGGACCGGTGTTCAGGCTTTTAGATATTCTTTCTAAAAGCGAAGAAATGGAGTATATTGTTGCTAAATAAGCATAGAAATAGGCAGTAGATTATCTGTCAGTTTTTTATAACATTACATGCAGTAGAATTCTTTTATTATGGCATATTAGTGGTAGAATGGCTGGTTTACTTTATTGTTAGAAGTTTTAAACAATAAATTTCAGTAATACTGAGAGACGAATTTGAAGTTAATGGATTAGGTTTGAGGTAAATGAAATATGGAAATCAACAACGATATAAATGAGATTGTTTATATGAAAAGAGATATAAAAAGTCATAGGATTTATGAAAAACATCCTAATTTGATGTTTGGCGTAATTATTCTTGTATGGGGATTGTTATTCTTTTTTGGATGTTTTTCGGATGTGTATTGGGTGTATTGGGTGTTTTTAGTGATTATAATTGTCCCAATTACTATTTGGTATATAAAAAACAATGAAAAAACGAATTTGACTAAATCAAGTGCTTTTATTGAACGAGATGGTATCATTTACTATATTCGCCTTGGATATACGTTGGATTATCAACAATCTGGGATTCCATTCGGATTAAAAAAAGTAGCAATTGCGGAAGAAAATATGAAAAAAACAAAACATATTCAAGAAATTAGAGAATGTAAAAATACATTTTCAAGAGCATTGACAGAAGTATTAAATTCTAACAGTCTACCAAATGGGGTTGTGAAATTCTGTCAAATGGAGGATTGTCGATTAGAAAAAGAAACGAAGCAATGGGTATGGTTATCGTATTATAATTGTTATACACACAATCAGAGAGTAACGCAAAAGTTCAGAAATGTATATGATTTTTCATTTATAAGAAGGTAGTTTCATGTTCATTAGAGTACAAACTTTAAACTTGCAAGGTTGAGCCCCCTTTGGCCATTATATATAGTTGGAAATGAGAAACGGAATGAGAAAAATAGTAGCAGCTACAGAAGAAAATAAAGAAGAAATTTTAAAATTGTATAAGATACAGCTAGGCAGGGAGTTTTGTCCATGGGATGATTCTTATCCGGGAATGAAGGAGATTGAGTTTGATCTTGGTAGAGAATCTTTGTTTGTAATGATTGATGGGCAGGAGATTAATGCTGATGCCGGAAGCAAAGAGAACAGAATTATCGCAGCGATTTCAATTGATGATGATCCGCAGGTGGAGAGGCTTGATTGCTGGAGCCATAAACTGGCACCCGGGGCTGAGCTTTCAAGACTTGCGGTTCATCCCGATTTTCAGAATCAGAAAATTGCGAGACAAATGCTGGTATTTGGGATGGAAGAGCTCGCAAGGAGAGGATACAAAAGTGTGCATTTTTTAGTCAACAAGCTCAATGTGAAGGCTCTGCGCTCGTATGCGGTGTTTGGATTTGATGTAGTGGGTGAATGCAGCCTGTTTGGGCAGCCGTTTTTGTGCTATGAAAAGAGCCTGTAAAAAAATATGATTTTTTTGAAAAAAGTGCTTGCATTTTTGAAAACAATCTGATATTATATACGAGTCGCGTGAGACAAGCGGCGAAAACAAAATACATGCGGAAGTGTCGGAACTGGCAGACGAGCAAGACTAAGGATCTTGTGATTATTGCAATCGTGTGGGTTCAAGTCCCATCTTCCGCATTGAACAATAAGACAGGGACCAAGCAAAGCGTTTGGTCCCTGTCTTGTTGTTCAAAGCCGAAGCGAGCCTTGAACCCATGGTTCAAGGTCTCGCCTCCGGCTCGGTCGGCTCGTGGCATGAGGTCCCCCGGACCTCACTCGCCCCATCTTCCGCAAGGCTCCGGTCGTTGCGGGGCAGGCGCCCATGGGTCCAAGGTCTACGCTCCGCTTCGGTCGTTGCAGAACAGACGTCCCCCGGACGTCTTGCGGTCTACGCTCCGCTTCGGTCGGCGCAGAGCAGACATCCCCCGGATGTCTTGCGCCCCATCTTCCGCAAGGCTTCGGTTGTTGCGGGGCAGGCTCTCTATAATGATAAGACAGGAAAGGTAGGATTTTTATGATTAGATTTAATAACGATTATAACCGCGGTGCATTTGATTGCATTTTGAAGGCACTGGCGGATACAAATACAACCAGCTATCCGGGATATGGTGAGGATGAGTGGTGCGATAAGGCTGAGCAGATTATTAAGGGGCTTATTGGCAGAGATGATTCCATGATTAAATTTATTCCGGGTGCGACACAGGCAAATTATGTTGTGGTTGCGGCGGCGCTTTCATCGGTGCAGAGCGTGATTGCAGCGGATACGGGACATATCAATTGCCATGAGGCAGCTTCTATTGAGAATACAGGTCATAAGATTCTTGCGCTTCCTAACACGGATGGTAAAATTAGTGCTGCGCAGATTGAGGCGTGTGCCGCAGAGTATTATGACAATGCAAAGCCTGAGTATCTGACGGAGCCAAAGATGGTTTATATTTCATTTCCGACTGAGCAGGGTACTCTTTACACGAAAAGAGAGCTTTGTGATATCAGTGCTGTTTGTAAGAAGTACGGCATGTACCTGTTTGTTGATGGTGCGAGAATGGGTTATGGACTGGGCTCAGATAAAAATGACCTTACACTTTGTGATTTTGCCATGCTTTCGGATGTTTTTTATATCGGTGGCACAAAGTGTGGTGCGCTCTTTGGCGAAGCGCTGGTTATAAATGCTGAGGATATCAAGTATCGTTTTAAGGCTTATATGAAGCAAAACGGTGCAGTGCTTGCAAAGGGCTGGTTGATGGGCTTACAGTTTGCCACTATGTTTGAGAATGGCGATTATTTTGAAAAGACCAAGCGTGCTGATGAGCTTGCCATGCAGATTAAAGAGGCATTTGAACAGAAGAAGGTACCGTTTTGGGTTGAGAGCTTTACAAATCAGCAGTTTGTGATTTTATCGGATGAGCAGAAGAAGACACTTGCCGAGAAATACTATTTTGAAGAGATGGAAAGAGAGAAGGAGGGCACTGTAGTGAGATTCTGCACCAGCTGGGCCACAAAACAGGAGGAGGTTGATGCACTGGTTTTAGATATATCAAAGCTGGTGTAGTAACAGATTTATAGTTTTTCGTACATTTCGTATAGTTTTTTAAATTTATGCTTGCATTATTCTAAACTTTTTGGTAGAATAATGCTTGTTCGCAGGAGTGGCGGAATTGGCAGACGCGCAGGCTTCAGGTGCCTGTGGTAGCAATATCGTGTGGGTTCAAGTCCCATCTCCTGCATTAACAGGGAAGTCGGTGAACGGCTTCCTATTTTATTTTGTGCAGATAATTTTGAAAGCCTATTGGCTATTAATGGTCTGTAACCGTTGCCTGCCACACTGAGGGGTACAGCTGTCACAGGAATTTGATTATTATATAGGAGATGGGATTGCAGCGTGAAGAGATTGAATCTATCTTATATTAATGTAATATGTGTGTTTGTTTTGTCCTTTGCTGTTATGGAGTATGTAAATCTTTTGATTGGCAGAGTGGGCGGATTTCCTGTGCTTGCAGGGGTGCTTGTGTCATATTCCGTTATGAGATATGGCAGCTTTGCAAGGAAAAATATGGCATGCTACATGGGCATCTATATACTGACATGGTTTATCGGCACGGTAGTGTTATTCATTGCAAAATACTCAGGCTGGGGCAATATCAAAAAGCTTGGTCCGGCGCAGTATTTCAAGGCACTGTACGGCTCAACCCTGTCAGAGATATGGGGATATTTTTTTGCAATTGTGCTCATGCTGACAGTGATTGTTTCACTTTTTCCGCTTACCGTAATAAAAAGCAGGAAAATATATGCACGGTATGTGTTGGGAAATGTGCTTTTTTGGACGATAATACTCATACCGCTTAGGTTTATAGATAAGAAATTTGTCAATCACAAGGTGATGTGGCAGGCCGGCTGTATGATGGCCTTTGCTGTGCTTTTGCTTGTGCTGGAGCTTTTCGTTGTATACAGACTGGTGAAATACAGGTATTGCGATGAGCATGCAGACAGGAAAGTGCGCATTCACAGACGCAGGGTTCGAAGGAAAACATTAAAAGCTGTAATAGTCATTGTGCCGGTCGTTGTCATTGCAATTATTGTTGTTTACACATATTTCATGTCGCCTTCAAACGAGCCGGCTGAGTATGAAAAGGTCGCAAGCTGTATCACAAATGATGACAGGCTTGGGCCTATGGTTTATGACAGTCAGGTGTATATTCCGATAACCATAGAGCTTGACTATGCAGGGACTGGCAATCCGCTTGGCTATATTGTATACAAGGATCAGGACTATAGCAGCAGGTACTATGAGGTTGCAGCATCAAACCTCTTATATATGAATAAGAACGGTGACGATACATATTTACAGATGGCGGGCAACGCATCAAATTCATACAAGAAGCTGTCTGTAGTTGAAAAAAGCAATTCATGGAAGGACTGCAGCGTTTTTCTCATGTGGGATGAGGAGTGGCAGTCAGAGTCGCGCTATAGCAAGGATGTCACAGGCTATACAGAGTGCGATGAGGATTTCATAAAAAGTCTTGAGGATACCTTTGGTGCAGTGAAAATAAATCCGGCAGACTTCAAGGACTATGATGCCTATTTTACAATAGAGGGCTACAAATCCATGAAGGATGCCGTAGAGAGTGACAGTCATGTGGGCACCTGGGTGGGCTGCATACTGGCAAAAGACGATAAATTTTACTATGGAAGCTACGACAATGAAATCACAGGCGGACAGCTTCAGATGCTGCGCCATGTGCTCGGTGGTAATTGATATAGCATTTAATTTTTGCCGAAAGAAAATTAAAGTAAAAAGAAATAAAAAAAGGATTTTTAAAAATCACGTCGAATAATAACTAGTGTAGAGCATAATTAGTGTAGAGCACTATTAGTGGAATGTAATGCTATTTGTTACATTTGTGTGTGAATAGCAGCAGAACATAACTACTGTGACAGCGGGGAGGCAGATAAATGACTATTCGCGAGCAGATAGAAAAACGTGAGCAGGAAATACTTAGTCCGTTCGCATGCCTGAGTATCAACTCAAGAGGCAGGGACTATGATGAGCCGCAGTGCGATATCAGACCTGTTTTTCAGCGGGACAGGGACCGGATACTGCATAGCAAGGCATTCAGGCGTCTGAAAAATAAGACACAGGTGTTTCTTACGCCAAAGGGCGACCATTACCGCACCCGTATGTCGCATACGCTTGAGGTGTCGCAGAATGCCAGGACAATAGCCAAGGCACTGAGACTGAATGAGGATCTGGTGGAGGCTATAGCGCTGGGACACGACCTGGGGCATACGCCGTTTGGACATGCGGGTGAGCGCATCCTCAATGAGATATACGAGGGTGGCTTTAAGCATAATGAGCAGAGTGTGCGTATAGTGGAGAAGCTCGAAAAGGACGGAGCAGGACTCAATCTGACCTGGGAGGTCAGAGATGGTATGCTAAATCACCAGACTTCGCTCATGCCACACACCTTAGAGGGCAAAATAGTCAGGCTTTCAGACAAGATAGCCTACATAAATTCAGACTTTGATGATGCAATCCGAGCACAGCTTCTGTGCGAGGATGATATACCGCTTGAGATAAGAAACACGCTTGGACACAGCACCAAGGCCAGGCTCAATCATATGGTGCACAATATCATCACAAACAGCATGGGAAGGGACGACATATGTATGTCAGAAGAGTCCGCGCAGGCAATGCAGGATTTGCGTAAATTTATGTTCGCAAACCTCTATAACAATCCAGTCGCAAAGAGCGAGGAGAAAAAGGCCAAGGCCATGCTCAAGCAGCTTTATTTCTATTATATGGAGCATATAGAGGAGCTGCCGCAGAAGTATCTCGCCATGCTAGGGCAGGGGGATGACAAGGGGCGCATCATATGCGACTATATATCAGGCATGACAGACCAGTATGCCACCACGAAGTTCCACGAGTATTTCGTACCGGTAGCCTGGGAAATCGATGGATATTGATTTTCGCCGGGCGACACAAATGACAACAAAGAAGAACAGTAAGGGGATGATAAAATGCCGTACTACTCTGATGAGCTTATAGAGGAGGTACGTTCGCGAAATGACATAGTCGATGTTATAGGAAGCTACGTGCATCTTCAGAAAAAGGGAAGTACCTATTTTGGATTATGCCCATTCCATAATGAAAAGACAGGATCCTTTTCCGTCTCACCGAATAAGCAGATGTACTATTGCTTCGGCTGTGGAGCCGGAGGCAATGTATTTACATTTCTCATGCAGTATGAGAACTTTACCTTCCCTGAGGCCATGCAGGAGCTTGCAGACCGTGTGGGAATTGAGCTTCCCAAGCAGGAGATGACCTCAGCACAAAGGAGGGAAGCAGACAGGCGCACGCAGCTGCTTGAGATAAATAAAGAGGCTGCAAAGTATTTTTATATGCTGCTTCGTGGACCGAGAGGACAGAAGGCACATGAGTATTTCAAAAAGAGAGAGCTGTCCGATGAGACAATGCAGAAGTTCGGGCTTGGTTACTCGGACCAGTACAGTGATGATCTGTACAAGTATCTGCGCAGCAAGGGCTATGATGATGAGATACTTAAGGAGACAGGTCTTGTGACGATAGATGAGGTCAGAGGCGGGCACGATAAGTTCTGGAATCGTGCGATGTTTCCGATTATGGATGTGCACAACCGTGTCATAGGCTTTGGAGGCCGAGTGATGGGGGACGGAGAGCCAAAGTATTTAAACTCTCCGGAGACAAAGATATTTGATAAGAGCCGTAATCTTTACGGACTTAATATAGCAAGGAGCACGAGGAAAAACCAGCTCCTTTTGTGTGAGGGCTACATGGATGTCATAGCACTGCATCAGGCGGGCTTTGACAATGCGGTGGCGTCGCTTGGCACGGCGCTCACGAGCGGACATGCCTCACTATTAAAGAGATACACCAATGAGGTGTATCTGACATATGACAGTGATGGCGCCGGGGTAAAGGCAGCGCTGCGTGCGATTCCGATACTCAAGGAGGTAGGCATCACAACAAAGGTCATTAACATGCGGCCGTACAAGGACCCGGATGAGTTTATCAAGGCGCTTGGCGCACAGGAGTATGAGGAGCGTATCAAAAAGGCTGAAAACAGCTTTATGTTTCAGATACGGATCATGCAGGCAGGCTATGATATGGACGATCCCGAGTCAAAAACCGCATTTTATAATGAAATCGCAAAGAAGCTGCTTGGTTTTACCGAGGAGCTTGAGCGGACAAACTATACGCAGGCAGTGTCCAGAGAGTACAGCATACCATACGACGACTTAAGAAAGCTCGTAAACAGTATGGCAATGAAGGGCGGTATCGTAAAGCCCCAGACAAAGCTTAAAAGTGGAATCAATGAGAAAAATAAAAAGGAGGATGGCATGAAGCAGTCGCAGAAGCTTCTCCTCACATGGCTCATAGAGGATAATTCACTTTTTGACAGGATAAAGGGGCGTATCAGTGCAGATGACTTTACCGAAGAGCTGTACCACAAGGTGGCTAAGGAGGTTTTTTCACAGTACGAGACCACGCATACAGTAAATCCGGCCAGGATAGTAAGCATGTTTACCGATGAGGACGAACAGCGCGAGGTGGCAGGGCTTTTCAATGCCACAATCCATCAGGTGGAGGGCAAAAATGACAAGGCAACCGCACTCAGGGAAACCGTTGTCCGTATCAAGCAAAACAGCATAGACTATCGTTCAAAGCATCTGGCACCTACAGATATGGAGGGCATGATGAGGATTATTGAGGATAAGCGTGCACTCGAAGAATTGCAAAAAATACCAGAATAAAGAGGAAAATAAAATGGCAAAGAAAAAGGAACAAAAAGACATGGCACAGGAGCAGGAGCAGAAACTGAATTTCCAGCAGAAGCTTATTGAGATTCTTGAGCTTGGAAAAAAGAAAAAAAATATGCTCGAATATCAGGAAATTGCAGATTTTTTCAAGGACTTAAATCTGGATCCGGAGAAGTTTGAGATGGTAATTGATTATCTCGAGCAAAACGGCATAGATGTGCTTAAAATCAGCAATGATGATGACGTGGATGATGATATCATACTCGATGATGAGGACGAGGTAGAGGTTGAAAAGATTGACCTCTCAGTACCGGAGGGAGTCAGCGTCGAGGATCCTGTACGTATGTATCTTAAGGAAATAGGTAAGGTACCTCTTCTCTCAGCAGATGAGGAGATTGAGCTCGCCCAGAATATGGAGGACGGAGCGGTAGCAACCGAGAAGATTAATGTGCTGAAGGGCCGCCTTGATGGTGCATCGGAAGAGGAAAAGGCTGAGATAAAGGAAGAAATAAAGACTCTGCAGAGGGATGTGGACAAGGGAGCAGATGCCAAAAAGCGTCTTGCAGAAGCAAACCTGCGTCTTGTTGTCAGCATCGCAAAGAGATATGTGGGAAGAGGAATGCTTTTCCTTGACCTGATTCAGGAGGGAAACTTAGGTCTTATCAAGGCAGTTGAGAAGTTCGACTACAAGAAGGGCTACAAATTCTCTACATATGCCACATGGTGGATTCGCCAGGCTATCACAAGAGCCATAGCTGATCAGGCCAGAACAATCCGTATTCCTGTGCATATGGTTGAGACAATCAACAAGCTTATCCGTGTGTCAAGACAGCTCCTTCAGGAGCTTGGCAGAGAGCCTTCACCGGAGGAAATTGCCAAGGAGATGAACATGCCGGTAGAGCGTGTGCGTGAGATACTCAAGATATCACAGGAGCCTGTTTCACTTGAGACTCCAATCGGTGAGGAGGAGGATTCACATCTTGGTGATTTCATCAAGGATGATAATGTACCGGTTCCGGCTGATGCGGCAGCATTCACACTTCTTAAGGAGCAGCTTGAGGAGGTGCTTGGCACTCTTACAGAGAGAGAGCAGAAGGTACTCACACTCCGCTTTGGCTTAGAGGACGGCAGAGCCAGAACACTTGAAGAAGTAGGTAAGGAGTTCAACGTCACTCGTGAGCGTATCCGCCAGATTGAGGCAAAGGCGCTAAGAAAGCTTCGTCATCCAAGCAGAAGTAGAAAGCTTAAGGATTACTTAGAGTAAGATGATTAGGCTATCCAGAAGAATGAAGGCAGTGGCATCAATGGTCACGGCCGGCTACACGCTGTGTGATGTGGGAACCGACCATGGCTATGTGCCTATTGCCCTGGTGCAGGGTAATATAATACCGAAAGCAATTGCTGTTGATATAAATAAGGGACCGCTTGCATCCGCCAACGGCAGGCGCGCCTCCGGCATGCCGAGCTGCAGGGCACTGTCGACGCAGGCCTTGACGATGGGGATGGCCTGCGGGTAGGCAAGGCCGATGTCTTCTGCGGCGGAGCACAGCAGGCGGCGGCAGCAGGCGGGCAGGTCGCCGACCTCGAGAAAGCGCGCCAGATAGTGGATGGCGGCGTCGGGGTCCGAGCCGCGGATGGACTTCATCAGGGCCGAGAGGCAGTCATAGTGGTTGTCGCCCTCGCGGTCATAGCGCATGGCCGAGCGCTGCGTGACGGCCTTCGCATCCTCGAGACGGATATGCAGGCTCGTGTCGCCGGTCTTGGCGACGAGGAACAGGGCCTCGACGGCGTTGAGCGCCTTGCGGATATCGCCGCCGCAGGAGCTTGCGATGTGCTCGAGCGCGCCCGGCTCCGCCGTGACGGCGAGCTGCTCCTTTTCTGCCATATAGCGCACGGCGCGGCGGACGGCCTTCTCGGCGGCCGCGGGGGTGATGGGCTTGAACTCGAAGACCGTGCAGCGGCTGAGAATGGCGTTGAAAATATAGAAATACGGATTTTCGGTCGTGGAGGCGATGAGCGTGATCTTGCCGTTTTCGATGTGCTCGAGCAGGGACTGCTGCTGCTTTTTGTTGAACGACTGGATCTCGTCGAGGTAGAGCAGAACGCCCTTCGGGGCCATGAAGGTGTCGAGCTGGGAGACGATCTCCCGGATGTCGGCCGTGGAGGCCGTCGTGGCGTTGAGCTTATAGAGGGTGCGCTGCGTGGCGGCAGCGATGATGTTGGCGACGGTCGTCTTGCCCGTGCCGCTCGGGCCGTAGAAGATCAGGTTCGGCACGCGGCCGGACTCGATCATCCGGCGGAGCATCCTGCCCTCGCCGAGAATTTCCTCCTGCCCGTAAACGTCGTCGAGCGTTGTCGGCCGCAGCTCGTCTGCCAGCGGCTGGTACATGCGATCACCTCAAATTCCCGAAAACTTGTTCCTGATATTATACCGCATTTTGAGGAGAATGTCCAGAACAGAGCGGGCAATGCTGCAGGGCGGCGCACGACGGACTGGCTTTTCCCCGCAAACTATGCTATAATTGCCGCAAACGAAACGGAGGGATCGGCATGGAGGAAAAGGTCGCGGCGATCATTGCGGCGCTGTGGGAGCGGTATCCGGACGCGCTGTGCGCGCTGCACTATGGGAAGGACTACGAGCTGATGATCTCGGTGCGCCTTTCGGCGCAGTGCACGGACGCGCGCGTCAATCAGGTCACGCCCGCGCTTTTCGCGCGCTTCCCGACGCTCGAGGCCTTCGCGGAGGCTGACGTGGCAGAGGTGGAGGCGTATGTGCGTTCGTGCGGCTTCTTCCACCACAAGGCGCAGGACATCGTGGCGGCCTGCCGGATGCTCCGCGACGAGTACGGCGGGCGCGTGCCGGACACGATGGAGCAGCTCCTGCGGCTGCCGGGCGTCGGGCGGAAGACGGCCAACCTGCTGCTGGGCGACC
>OGZG01001183.1_pt1 | contig 20056 bp, 18 predicted proteins | sample 1576781 | NCBI WGS metagenome assembly OGZG01 (sample SAMEA3541502, study PRJEB24748) | human gut metagenome | biome: human gut; feature: human-associated habitat; material: faeces | place: China | collected 2012 | reverse complement strand
TGTCACGTGGAGGTATAAAAGCGAAAGTCACAACAGAATATTTGGATGCTGATTATGCTTAAACTGCCCCGGCCAGACCCGGCTGTGACGATAAAAGCGGTTGACCGGGGTTTTATCTTCCTCCGGCAAAGCCTCTGTCACCTCGCGCTGGAGATCGGCGAAAATCGTCTTCTCCCGCGCCAGATACTGGGCAAAGGTCGCCTGGTCGATCTCTTCGGCCGACATCTCGTTGGCGCTCCAGGTATGCCAGCGATGCAGGGCCGGGCCACGCTGGGACTCATAGATCCGCCCGGCGAGAAAGACCACCAGCAGCACCAGTACCGCAATGATCCCTTTTTTTAGCAGTGAGCCAATCACGGCGCCCGACGTTCGCCAGTGGCGTAAAACATGCTTCATGACGCTCCCTCTTATATTTTTCGCGTAGCCGAACTCATCTGCCCTATTCCTGACAGGCTATTTTCACTGTCTGCTTCTCAGCATAGTCATCGGTTCCGGCAAATTAAACCCGGCAGATCATTCATGTTCGGTGAAAAAAAGCCTACCGATGAGATCAACGTTCGGTCGCGTATTTTTAAACACTGTATAAACCAAGGGGATAATCTTATTGTCAGACCTTGAGGAAACATGAATTATCGGCAGGGACGCAAACAGGACAGGAAGATATAGATGGAGTGGTGGGTAAAAAAAGTACGAAAAAATTCAATGACCAGCTCCTGCTGCGTCGTGCTGCAGAGCGGTGCGCTGGAGATGATTGCGGAAATTGAAGCTTGTCGCCTCCACCTGCAGGAAGGCGATAAACTCACTCCGCTGGCCAATGCTCGTTATTGTCTGAATAATAACCCGGCGCAGACGTTGAAGATCCTCAAAGCCACTCATTATAGCAGTGAGCGCTGGGCCAAACTCGGCGGATAAAGAGCACGTCCGGCCCTTAGCCAGTTATAGTCTCAGTATCTTCGCATCCAATATATAAATTCCCCTTCGTCCTTTTCACGCTGTGACATACTATCGGGAATGTCAGCAGACCTGAAACAAGGAGCGAATAATGAATCACAAGGCCGCCAGTCTGACCCCGGAACAAGCGCTTGCCGAGCTGGAAGCGCGCTATGAAGCCTCGGTCACGGCGTTACGCAAGGCCATCGGCGACTATATCGACCATAATACGCTCCCTGATACCGAAGCCCGTGCGGAAGGCCTTTTTGTCTACCCGCAGCTGTCGGTCTCCTGGGACGGCGCCGATCATAAAGCCCTCAAAACGCGCGCCTGGGGACGTTTCACCCATGCCGGTTGCTATACCACCACCATTACGAATCCGAAACTGTTCCGCCACTATTTGCTGGAACAGCTGACCCTGCTGTATCAGGACTATGGCGCGCATATCAGCGTCGAGCTGTCGCAGCATGAGATCCCCTATCCTTATGTGATAGATGGCTCCACCCTGACCCTCGACCGCTCGATGAGCGCTGGTCTGACGCGCTATTTTCCCACCACCGAGCTGTCACAGATTGGCGATGAGACCGCGGATGGCCTGTTCCACCCTACCGAGTTCTATCCGCTGTCGCACTTTGACGCCCGCCGCGTCGATTTTTCGCTGGCGCGTCTGCGTCACTACACCGGCACGCCGGCGGAACACTTCCAGCCCTACGTGCTGTTCACCAACTATACCCGCTATGTGGATGAGTTCGTCAGCTGGGGCTGCAGCCAGATCCTCGATCCCGACAGCCCCTATATCGCCCTCTCCTGCGCCGGCGGGATCTGGATCACTGCGGAAACGGAAGCGCCGGAACAGGCCATTTCCGATCTGGCGTGGAAGAAGCACCAGATGCCAGCCTGGCATCTGATCACCCACGACGGCAAAGGGATCACCCTGATTAACATTGGCGTCGGCCCGGCTAACGCCAAAACCATTTGTGACCATCTGGCGGTACTGCGCCCCGATGTCTGGCTGATGATTGGCCACTGCGGCGGCCTGCGTGAAAGCCAGGCTATCGGCGACTATGTGCTGGCCCACGCCTATCTGCGCGACGACCATGTGCTGGATGCGGTACTGCCGCCAGATATTCCGATCCCCAGCATTGCCGAAGTGCAGCGTGCGCTGTACGACGCCACCAAGCAGGTGAGCGGGATGCCCGGCGAGGAGGTGAAGCAGCGGCTGCGTACCGGAACGGTGGTCACCACCGACGACCGTAACTGGGAGCTGCGCTATTCTGCTTCGGCGCTGCGCTTTAATCTCAGCCGCGCGGTGGCTATCGATATGGAGAGCGCGACCATCGCCGCCCAGGGCTATCGCTTCCGCGTGCCTTACGGCACGCTACTCTGCGTCTCGGACAAGCCGCTGCACGGTGAAATCAAGCTACCGGGCCAGGCCAACCGCTTCTACGAGGGGGCTATCTCCGAGCATCTGCAGATAGGCATCCGGGCGATCGACCTGCTGCGCGCCGAGGGAGATCACATGCACTCGCGTAAGCTGCGTACCTTCAACGAACCGCCGTTCCGCTAACCGGTGACGCAGAGATAAAAAGGAAACACTCTGGCGTTCCCCGCAGGGGATCGTCAGTGCCGGGATGAGCGAAACGAACGGCCCGGCGAGAACTTTGGATGTGCGTCCACAGGGAAGCGTGGCGCGCAGAAAAGCAAAAAGCCTGCTCGAAAGCAGGCTTCTTAAATTTGGCTCCTCTGACTGGACTCGAACCAGTGACATACGGATTAACAGTCCGCCGTTCTACCGACTGAACTACAGAGGAATCGTGTGAACGGGGCGCATATTATCGATGACGCCCGGCGCTGTCAAAGCCTGTTTTCAATAAAATGAATCGTTTGCCGAATTATTCTTCACTTTGCGCAAAAAATGGCGTTCATCCCCGCAAACGGCTCAGGTTTCCTCCGACGTGGCCTTCACGCGCGGGTACTTCCACAGCCAGCGACCGCTCACCATGCGGAAGTAAAACAGCACGCCGCGCACCGCCCAGTCGAGCACCATCCCCAACCACACGCCTATCACGCCCATCCCCAGCACGATACCCAGCGTATAGCCCGCCACCACCCGGCAGCCCCACATGCCCAGCATCGACACCCACATGGTATAGCGAACGTCGCGGGCCCCCTTAAACGCGCAGGGTAAGGTCCACGACAGCGACCAGATTGGCATAAACAGGGCGTTGAGCCACAGGAGCTGCTTCACCACCTCTTTCACGTCGTCTTCATGGGTATAGAACGAGGCAATGAAGCCGGCGAACGGGGCGCTGCCCCAGGCGATCAGCGTCAGAATGATCGTCGACAGCCAAAATACGTGCCAGGCCTGGAATTCAGCCTGACCAATCTGCCCTTTTCCCAGTCGCTTACCGGTGATGATCGTCGAGGCGGAGCCGAGGGCGTTGCCCGGCAGGTTAATCAGCGAGGCCACTGAAAAAGCGATAAAGTTGCCGGCGATAACGTTGGTACCCATCCCGGCGACAAACATTTGGGTCAGCAGCTTGCCGCCATTGAACAGGACCGATTCGATACTGGCCGGGATGCCGATCCCCATCACCTCCCAGATAATGGCGAAGTTAAAGGGTTTGAAGTAGCCCTTCAGCGACAGCCTCAGCGCCGGATTGAGACCCACCATCAGCACCCAGATCGTGGCTATCGCGCCAATATAGCGGGCAATGGTCAGCCCAAGACCGGCGCCGACAAACCCCAGCCCCGGCCAGGAGAAGATCCCGTAGATGAGCACGCTGCTGATTAAGATGTTGAGGATATTCATCCCGCCATTGATCAGCAGCGGGATTTTGGTGGTTCCGGCGCCGCGCAGTGCACCGCTACCGATCAGCGCAATCGCCGCCGCCGGATAGCTCAGCGCCGTCAGCTCCAGATAGGTCAGGGCCAGGGCCTTGACCTGCGCAGTGGCGTCACCGGCGACAAAATCAATAATCTCCTGCCCAAAGGCATGGATCACTCCCGCCAGCAAAATGGAAAACAGCGTCATAATGGCCAGCGACTGACGCGCGGCCGCTCTCGCCCGCCGCCGATCGCGCTTGCCAAGGCTAAAAGCCACCACCACCGTGGTGCCAAGATCGATGGCGGCAAAGAACGACATGATCACCATGTTAAAGCTATCGGCCAGCCCCACCCCGGCCATGGCCTCTTTTCCCAGCCAGCTGACAAGGAAGGTGCTCAATACCCCCATCAACAGCACACAGGCATTTTCCAGCAGAATGGGGACAGCGAGAGGGCTGATTTCGCGCCAGTACAGCACACGATAACGCTGACGTTTTTTAAACCAGGATGTCCGTTCGACGGCCTGGCGTACGGCGGAGGTGACGTTCAAGAGAGACCTTAGTGAGAGATGTTGAAACAACATTTCAAATGATGATTGAGAAATGGATATCCTGCAAAGTATTTTTCCTGAATAATTGTCGGAAATGACAACAAATTGTTGATGGAAGCGGCAGTTGCGCCTGAACAGGCGAATTGATGTTTGACAAAAGATTTTTCGCCGCTAAGATACGACTCCATACGATTCCTCTGTAGTTCAGTCGGTAGAACGGCGGACTGTTAATCCGTATGTCACTGGTTCGAGTCCAGTCAGAGGAGCCAGATTTAAAGAAGCCCGCTCAGGGAAACCTGAGCGGGCTTTTTGCTTTGATCCACTGTCCCTCTCTTAACCCTGAGCTTAAATCATTCAATAACGATGCATTTTGATGCCGCAGCGGCCGCTTTGAAAATATAACGCTTGTCGTTTTTCAGCGCTTTCAGTTAGGAAGCAATATAGCTTTCATGTTGTACCTCTCCCTCAATGCCAGGATCAGCCATCACAAAAGCACTTCCTAGCTCCGCGACAAGTTCTTCCTCTGCATAATCCGCACTGCCAAACTTCCCTTTCATTTCACGGTTAAGGCATTTTTTACCCCCGCTCCAGTGAGCCAGCTCATGCAGACCGGTAGCGTAGAAGTTAGCCGCATCCGAAAACAGATGGCGCTCCGGTAACCAGACTTCATCAGTTGAGGGTCGGAAAAAGGCATTTTGTCCTTTCTCGATAATGTTTGCACCGCTCTTCCTGAACAGGTTTTCAGCCTGCGGCAACGGGTCAAAGGTTGCTTCCGGGCTGACTGTTTCAGTTGTCAGGGCCAGGCCGTCGATTTGCTGAACGTTAAACACGGTGAAAGTTTTCAGCATCGGGATTTGTTCAACGTCTCCGGCGTCGTTTTCCTTCTCCAGCGTAGTGTAGAAAATAGCTGTTGTGCCATGCTCACCCTTGCGAACCTGTCCACCTGCAGTCTGTGCCTGTTTGTAGGTCATCCATCGAGAATCGCTGAAACCCTGTTTAGATGCGCTGCACCATAACAGCATGATATTCATGCCGCTGTAGGGTACACCGGTGGCGTAATTAGATGGCAGACCAGACATGCCCGATATGCGTTGCCACGGACAGGACCACGGTTTTACACCGCTATCAAGTGCTGCAATGATGTTGTCGGTAATGGTCTGATAAATGTCCGTTCTGGTTTTAGAAAATTTCGTTTTTGAGAAGCCTGACTGGCCCAGCGGGGATACGCTGGTCGCCGCTGCGGCGTTAGGGGCGCTTGTCCGGGTGGTATGCAGGGAAATCGTCATGGTTTTTTCTCCGTCAGTGTGTGATTTTCGTCTTCGTATCGCCTGATGGTTCGCTTTCCCGGCATCGTTCTGGCCTGCAAGGGCGCAACAGCGTGCCATTTACCCTTGCGGGACGGGTTGTGTTGGGAAACGATTAACCGGAAGCTGATATGAAGAACGAAAAGTACACAGGAGGAAAACTATGCCCCTGCATAGCCGGACTTAGCGCCCCTTGGTTCGCAGCGGTGAAATGGTTTGGGGGTTAACACTGCAGCGGTGATACTTGCAAATAATCATCCGAGTGGTATCTCTGAGCCCAGTCATGCTGGCAAGGTGATGAGGGTGCAGATTAAAAAAGGATTGGGAATAGTCGACATGCGTACATTGGCTCACTTTACTTCGGAGGTGAGTCCACGGTGTCCTTCGCTGAATGGGGGTTATTTTGATCGCAGGGAGCTTCGGCCCCCTTTTTGCTGTGATCTATGTGGAATTCTCCATGGCAGCATGTTCCCTACGCTTTGGAATACCGACTGTATGCGCTACTTACTTTTATTGTATTTAATTATACTCAATTTATGTACGATTGACGTACATCCTCAAAACCCTTACCGTTGAGTAATAGCCTGTCCTTTTTGTGGCGTAATATGACCGCAGCAGCCCGTCACCCAAATGAAGTTCTCATACAATGGCATGAGGCTGGTGGTGTGTTAACGATTGAGCTAGCGCGCCAACTTGGTGTCCCAGCCAATGGAACACCCAGATCATCATCGGCAAACGCAGTATTACCAGCGACTAAGCACTACGGCTTGCTCATTGGTTCAGCGATTACTCGCAGTTCTGGATGCACTTGTAGGCACTGTACGATTTGGAGTTTGTCAAAGTTGAATCTGGAATGGCTATCAGATCGCTCCCTACTGGCCTAACTGTTTACTATTGTAAGATTAACAAGCATATGAAGCCTGAATTGGGAAGATTTATGACGGAAGGGCTTACATTGATGAGTGTATTTGGAGGGGAAGTAGCGCATGAATGATGCACCTTCAGACATCATATTTCACTATCCACCGGAGCTGTTCAATCTCCTGGTGGATGTTGTGCCGTTGCTCAATCGCTCTAAGCAGGATGTGCTGGTTTTCTTCCGGGGCGCAGGAGTACCTGACAACATAACTTCTGACATTGCAGTTCACTTGAGGGCTGCACCAAAGGATGTCAACAAGTACCAGATGGTTCGCACAGTACTTGAACGCCTCAACACGAAGGGGGAACACGCTCTCCGTGAACGGCGCGAAGTGCTGCGGCGCGTGGTGGACTTTGCGAACTTTGATTCGTGCTGGCCCGCAGACCAACTTAAGGCCAAAGGTCTTGTCGCCAGTATCCGCGAAGTCGTCAACCAAAAAGACGCTTTCACGCGCATGAACAATGCCCGCGAAGAAGAACGGCAAACCCGCCTCGCTGAGTCACAGCGGATCGCAGCAGAAAAACGTGATCGTAGTTATAGAATCGAGAATGCCAAGCAGGGTTTATATAAATTATTTGGCACTACTGCGACTGCACAGGAACGAGGAAAATTGCTGGAGATGGCTCTCAACAATCTTTTTCAAGCCTACGGTGTTCTCATTCGTAAATCCTTTCATTTGGTTGGTGAGGCTGGTGAAGGGATCGTCGAGCAGATTGATGGGATCATTGAACTCAGTGGTGTTCTGTATTTCGTTGAAATGAAATGGTATCGCAATCCGGTGGGTAAGCCTGAGATTTCAGAGCATCTTGTTCGCCTCATGTCGCGTGCCGAGGTTCGAGGTATCTTCATTTCTGCCAGTGACTATACAGAACCAGCCATTCTTACGGCACGTGAATTTCTGCAACACAAAGTTGTAGTCCTATCCACGCTTCATGAGATCGTCCGTCTGCTTGAGCAGCAAGACGACCTTTCAGAGTTCTTCACAAAGAAAGTCCAGGCTGCACAGATACACAAAAACCCGTATTTCTGCCCACACGATAGCCAAGCACAAGGTGCGTTATGACTGCGAGTTGGATGGACATCAATAAGCCGCCGAGCCCAGCAACCGCTGTTACGGCAGCTCAGGTGGCGAACGGCCCCATTATTCCACCGCAGCAAAGGCTACTGACCTACTCACCAGACGAGTGGGAGGGATTCGTCGAGGAATGGGCTTATTACTGCCTCACGACGAAGTATGCACACGTCCTGCGTTTCTCTGGTGCTGGCGATATGGGTATTGATGTCGCCGGGTTCGTTGGCGATGAACGCCTGCTGGGGGTTTGGGACAATTTCCAATGCAAGCACTACGGCAATGCCATCAGGCCTAGTGATGTTTGGGTTGAGTTCGGGAAGATCATCTGGTACTCGTACAAAGGTGAATATACGGTCCCTCGTCGCTACTACTTTGTTTCGCCACGAGGTGCTGGTACGTCACTTAGCCGCCTATTTTCGAATGACACGAAGTTGCGTGAGGAATTGTTAGCTAACTGGGATAAGCATGTGAAAGATGCAATCACTAGCACACAAGAAGTGTTACTCGACGCGAAGCTTCGTGCCTATGTAGACTCATTCGATTTTACCATCTTCGACGCCAAGACTGCGCTTCAGCTTGTTGACGATCACAGAGCCACACCGGTTCACACAGCGCGCTTTGGTGGTGGACTACCAACGCGGCCTGCATCTGAAAAGCCGCCCCAAGAAGTTGCCGCCACCGAGAGTCGCTATGTGACGCAGTTGTTCGGCGCATACAGCGAACACACAGGAACAATAGTGACTGACCCTTCGGCCTTGCCCGTGACGAAACTCAAGGATCATTTCCGTCGCCAGCGCGAGGCGTTCTATGAGGCTGAGTCACTGCGCGTCTTCGCACGTGATAGTGTCCCGCCAGGCACGTTCGAAGCTTTGCTGGATGACATTCATGATGGCGTTATTGATACACACGACGGGAACCATGCTGACGGCTACGAAAAGGTCTGCGCTGTCACCAAGGCTGCCCGCGACATGCAAATTACGGCAAACGCCCTCATCATTTGTACTAACCCCAAGGATAGAGACGGAATCTGCCACCAACTTGTGAACGAAGAGCGCCTTCGGTGGACACGATCATGAGCCAAGAACATAAGCCAATTACCTTCAATAGCCCACTTGAGGCGGGTATCCGTGCGGTCTCGATTCTGGGTGCTGCCTATCCGCAAACCTACGACCTCCAGCGGCTTGTGGCCTTTGACTACCTTCTTGTTCACACGGGCGATATTGGTGGACCAGACAATTTGCACCCACCGACGCCAATGCGCTCTGCTGAATTGCTCGTGCGCCGCAAGTTAGTTGAGCAATCACTGCTTCTGATGATGACCCGTGACCTAGTTGAGCGCGAAGTCACATCCGAGGGAATCAAGTACGGCGCGGGTGAAAATGCTGCAACGTTCCTGTCATCAGTATCTTCCAACTATCTGATGTCCCTGAAGGATCGCGCTGTATGGCTTGTCGAAACCATTGGTGATCTGACGGATGAACAGTTCAAAGCCATGATGCGCCGTTTCTTCGATAAATGGGTCGAACAGTTTCAGAGCATTGAGCAAAGCTTAGGTGGTGATGCATGACGGCAGTAACTCCCGGCTTACGCTTGCGCTTTCTCGGTTTTTTTGGGCCACAAAAGCCACCCGCTACAGTGACCTTCGGTACTGGCCTCAATGTCATTTACGGCGCATCAAACACTGGAAAATCTTTCATTGTCGAAGCCATCGACTTCATGCTCGGTGGAAAGCCGCCTCTGCGTGATATCCCTGAGCGCGTTGGCTACGACCTTGTTCTATTGGGGCTTGAAACCCTTGATGGGAAGTCATTTACACTCTGGCGCAGCATAGATGGCGGTGGTTTTCGGCTCTACGAAGACTTGCACCTGGCGCCACCAACAAACGAAATTCCGTATACGCAGCTTGACGAAAAACACAGCGATAAGAACAATACGAACCTTTCATCATTCTTGCTGGATCTATGTAGCCTTGGTGGCAAGCGTGTTCGCAAAAACTCCCGGAACGAAACCCTCAGTTTAAGCTTTCGCAACATTGCGCGTTTGATGATCGTCGATGAGACGGAGATCACACAACAAAGCTCACCGCTTATTGATGGCAATCCCACCGCCAACACGCCGAACTTGGCCACATTCAAGTTACTTTTAACCGGAGCAGACGACTCCGCATTGGTCGCCACCAGTAACAAGAGTGAGCCGGAAGAGTTATCGCGCAATGCACAATTGCGTCTTCTCGATCAGCTTCTTGAAGACTATGGTGACCGGCTCAAGGAGTTGACAAAGAGTCCGAAGGAACTCAAGGAGCAGCTAGAGAAGATCAACACCTCACTTCGTCAACAGGCGGCCCAGGTAAACACCACCGAAGATGAGTTTCAGGAGGCTGCCGGGAAGCGACGAGAATTACGCAAAAAACTGGAAGAAAGCCGAGAGCGACGTGCAGAGGTAAGTGCGATGCTTGAGCGATTCAGGCTGCTTGATAGACACTACTTGTCCGATATTGAAAGGCTACGTGCCATTGAAGAAGGCGGGACGCTCTTTAGCGTACTGAGTGCCGGGCATTGTCCTCTTTGCGGAGCGGCCCCCGATCATCATCCCCCCGATACTGGGTGTAATGGAGATACTGATGCCGTCGTTCAGGCTGCACGTGTGGAGATTGCCAAGATCGAAGTTTTGCGCACGGAACTTGTAGCTACCGTCCAAAGCCTTGAGCGCGAAGGCGCCAACTTTGATCGCAGAATACCCACTGTTGTTCGAGAATTAGAGTCAATTTCGGAGTCAGTTGAAGAATTCCTCGCTCCCAAGCTCTCGACCCTTCGCAAGTCCTATTCAGACTTTGCCGACAAGCGGGCCGAGGTACGCGAAGCGCTGGCACTCTATGCCACTGTTCAAGACATGGAGCGCCGTCGGGCTGATCTTGAAAAGGGCACTGAAGACGAGAAGGCTGGGGTGGTTGCTAACGCAGATCTCTCAAGCACTGTGGCCCATAGTTTTGCTAAGACTGTTGAAGGCATACTGACTGGTTGGCACTTCCCAGAGGTTGGGGATGTGTACTTCGACTCCAAGTCTCGAGATCTTGTAATTGCTGGAAAGTCGCGTAGTGCTTTTGGTAAGGGCCTTCGCGCCATTACGCATGCAGCTTTCACCCTCGGGCTGCTTGCTTTCTGCCGTGAGCGCCACACACCACACACGGGATTCGTTGTACTCGATTCTCCATTGCTGGCATACAGAGAGCCAGATGGAACAGAATATGATTTGACCGGTACAGACCTTAAAGATCAGTTTTACGCGTACCTTGAAGCACTGCCTGAGGACACCCAAGTCATCGTTGTTGAGAACACCGACCCGCCTGATGCAATCATGAAGCGTGAGCAGTCTCTTATGTTTGGCAAGAATCCGCATCATGGCCGTTACGGTTTGTTCCCTTTTATAGCGGACCCTGCACAATAAATGTGTATACAAATGGGAAGTCACCAATGACTTGGTGACTTCCCAGCTTTATTTATCGAATAGTATATGTACCTCCCCTTCGCAATACCTCAATGATACGGAGCCCCCAAAAATGTACTATAGTAAATTCAAAATGGTCTTATAGTTTTGATCATCCTTTATAGATAATAATAAAATAAAAAACTCTTCACTTTGAAGTTTTGCTTTTTTTAGTAATTATGTAGAACAAACACAAAGATACTTTCGGTGTTATATATACAATCAAATATATATTAAAAATTTGGTTGAAATTATTAGCGATAACATGGTACAATAATAAAGTTAATTATTATATTCATGGCCATTAGCAATAAGGCCTATGGGCGGTAGCGTACTTATATAAAAATTAGTTGTTATATCTATTACTAACATAAAATCTCTCCCTCTCTTGCTAATAAGACTTATTTATAACAGAGGGGTTCTATTCACCTATTAACTGAATTATTTTTTTCAAAAATCAATTAAGTTAATACTTATACACACATGCATGATAATACCGCAGGGATATAACTTATGGGAATAAAAAGTATACGAATTAAAAACATACTCTCCTTTGATGACCTATATATTGATAGCTTTGAAGATTTTAATTTGATTATTGGTAGAAATAACTCTGGAAAATCAAATCTTTTAAAAGTATTTAAATACTTTTATGAAAAATTAGACGAGAAACGGAGCATTCCTCTTACTCTAAATTCTAATTACACGCCCTCTGGAATAATAACAATTACATATGATACAACCCGGATAAAGAAAATAGTAACCAGCACTAATAATAACTCTCGATTTCATAAACATATATACAACACTCTTTTTAAAGAACCAAATAAAAATAAATTCACCGCACTTTTCGCACCCGAAAGAAAAAAACAAAATAGCGAATATTCCTTAACACTTACAATATCAAATGATGACTCAATATCATGGTCTACGAAAGATAAAAAACTTTTATCCCTAATTAAAATTATCTTCCCTTTTTTTTATATAGACACACGTAGAATGGATTTATACAACTGGGAAGACATATGGAGAATAATAAGTAGCATTAATTCCTTCAACTTTCAGAAAATAAGTGAAGATGAAATCCTGAAATTTTTAGATGAAAATATTTCATCTAGAGATGGCGACTACAAAAAATACATCACTCGCATTACTGATGTAATTGACACAAAACCATACACCTATAAAGAGAAAGTAATTAATTATATTAAGATAGCATTGAAAGGTCATGTTTTCACGAACTCAGGTGAAGATATCCTTCATCAGTCTGATGGAACAAATTCACATAAATATATTGAAACAATTATTAAGTTGCTCATTTCATTATCACGAACCGAGTTCATAACACCTACCATATATATAGACGAACCCGAGATAGGACTACATCCAAAACTTGGCGAGCAATTTATTACAACAATTCACACAACTTATAATAGATATAAAAAAAGCGTTCCCGAAAAGGAATCAGGAAAATACTCAACACCTTATCCTTGTTTAATTTTCAGCACTCATGCACCAAATATTTTAAAGCAAACTATTAAACTTTTTTCAACAGATCAGCAGATTTTGCATTTTTCTAAAAAGAATAAATACTCCACAAAGATATCTAAATTAAATTCACAATATAGTGATTTGCGTTTTATAAATATGTTTAGCGATAATGAAGCTAGACTTTTTTTCAGTGAGTATATTCTTTTCGTAGAAGGTTCCACTGAAATGGAAGTCTTCCAAAATAGTTCTTTAGCTAGAATTTATCCTGATTTAGGCAGGATTGACATATACGCCAGTGATGATGTTATGCTGAGAAATATAAACCCAACTTATTCTCAAGCAGCAATTCCTTTTTTAATTGTTAAAGATATAGACAAGGTGATTAAGCTTGACTATAAAAATGAAATATTAAGTCTGGATGGTGATGTTTCTCTAGTTAATAAATTAATACGAAAAGGCAGTTTAAATTTTTATAATCCATTCTTAATAAAAAAAATCGACAACGCAAAGGAAATAATAAGAGCGGATAAGTCTAAGAAGGAAATGTCGGTTGATGGCTTGTTTTTCAAAACATTTAGAATTGAAAATTTTGTGAGGAATTTCAATAAACTGTTGAAATCATTTAACCTTAATTATATGACAACTACAATAGAGGGTGCATTAATAAATGAGCATTCTTTAAAATACTTTTACAGATGGATTTGTCATATCGTTTTTAACCAGCTAGACGTCAATAATGAAAACCCTAAAAAAATGCTTGCTGGCTTAATGAGAACGTACAATCTTAAAGATGGAGCTATAAGTATATTAAATTCGGCTTTTGTTCTCTCAACTCATTTAAGTATATTAGATCCAGTGGAGCAAAAGCTGGTATTCAAGGTTAAAAAAAGGGCTCTTTTTTTAATTAAAAAAAGCATTAAAGGAGATTTTAAAAACAATAAAGAAATTACAACCCTATTTAGACTTCTTTTTGGAGGGAAAACTGCCACACTTATAAGTTTAGAAATGAATCTGAAAAAAAGTTGTCAAAGAATAGACCCATCTATTACAGCCACAATAAAGAAATATAAAAGCAATGAGCTTAAATTCTTACTCCCCTATACCACAAAAACTAGTGGCTGGGTTACCAGTTTTTTGGATTTTACGATAGCTAAGTTAGAGCAAGAAAATGCTGATAAGATAGCCGAGAATTTACGCTTCCTTTTCCCTGAAATTATATCTATAATAGAGCAAGCTTCTTCTTCGATAGATATAGGGGAGTTTCACTGAACGATTGTCGTTCCTAGCCCCTGCAAACACTAGTTTGCCGCCGCCAATTGTCGCGATGGCCGCTTTAAGCCTCACGGGGTGTAAAGATGGTCTTGGTATCGGAGAAGAAGCTTTATGAAAGAAAAAATAAGCAAGATTGATAAAAATTTCTATACTGATATTTTTATTAAAACATCATTTCAAAATGAATTCGAGGCAGGGGGAGTTATACCACTAATTGCCAAGAATCAAGTATCCACAATCAGTAACAAAAATAAAAAATTCTATTCTCTAGCTCACTCATCCCCACACTACTCTATTCAAACCAGAATTGAAAAATTCTTACTTAAAAATATACCTTTAAGTGCATCGAGTTTTGCATTTAGGAAAGAGCGCTCATACTTGCATTATTTAGAGCCTCATACCCAAAATGTCAAATATTGTCATCTTGACATTGTTTCATTCTTTCATAGCATAGATGTAAATATTGTACGTGATACTTTTTCGGTATACTTTTCCGATGAGTTTTTGGTAAAAGAGAAACAATCCTTATTAGATGCATTCATGGCTAGTGTGACTCTGACTGCGGAATTAGACGGGGTCGAAAAAACATTCATTCCGATGGGATTTAAATCTTCCCCATCAATATCTAATGTTATTTTTAGAAAAATTGATATTTTAATACAAAAATTTTGTGATAAGAATAAAATTACTTATACACGATATGCAGATGATCTTTTGTTCTCAACAAAAAAAGAAAACAATATATTAAGCAGCACTTTTTTTATAAATGAGATTGCATCCATTCTCTCCATTAATAAATTCAAGTTAAATAAATCGAAGTATTTATATAAAGAAGGGACTATTTCTTTAGGTGGATATGTCATTGAAAATATTTTAAAAGATAACAGCAGTGGAAATATTAGATTGTCGTCTTCAAAATTAAACCCCTTATATAAAGCACTATATGAAATCAAGAAAGGTAGCTCTTCAAAGCATATATGCATTAAAGTATTTAACCTAAAACTCAAAAGAGTTATATATAGAAAAAATAAAGAAAAATTTGAAGCCAAGTTCTACTCATCGCAACTGAAAAATAAACTCTTGGGATATCGTTCTTATCTGCTTTCCTTCGTAATATTCCATAAAAAATACAAATGCATTAATCCTATTTTTTTAGAGAAATGCGTATTTCTTATAAGTGAAATTGAAGCTATAATGAACAGGAAGTTTTAACAAACAGCAAGAACTTATTAACACTACCTATGTCATAATTAAAAATATCATACCATAAATAATCAGCCACAATGATCATTGTGGCCATGATGTTAGTAATATTCGACTAATTTTTTATATCAATTTAGCTCCGTGAATTCACAGAGCAATACATCCACATGATCTACAGTACAGCGTTTAATGGTAGTCATTCTGGTGGTCTTGACAGACTAGCAATTCAGGTTTAGCTTACTTATTAGCCAGTTACTCGCAATGGCGATCCCAGTCAGAGAAGCCAAATTTAAAAAGCCTGCTTTCGAGCAGGCTTTTTGCTTTTTTACGTCGCTGACGTTAACTGAGAATTGCATCCAGCCTGGCAAGCACCTCATTGATAACGGCGTCAGGTATGCGTTCCAGACGCTTGCCGTTCCGGGCCGCCATATCGACAGTTCTGGGCTGGTCGCAGCGAATAACACCTGTTGTTTTGGTCCCCGCCTCTTCCAGTGAAACCGTGAAACCTGCTGTACGTGCAAAGTGTCCGCCGCTGGTGACGGGAACCACGACCGGTAGCCGGGTCAGCTTGTTAAACGATGCCTTCGATACAATGAGGACCGGACGTTTTCCACTTTGCTCGTGGCCAGCAATCGGATCCAGTGAAACAAGCCAGATTTCCCCTCTGTCCATTTACAGAATCTCCTTGCCCACCGCAGGCGCATCAATCCATTCCCGATCCTCTTCGCTCATTTCGGCGTGCGGATCGCACTGCGCCAACAGTTCCTCAAGCGAATAATGGGGCCGTTTCTGCGGTTCAATAATCAGGCAGCCATTATCTATAGTCATACCCACTTCGCTGTCTGTCGACAGCTCCAGCGCTTTCAGCACGGCGGGAGGAACCGCCAGCATGATGGATCCGCCAACCTTTTTCAGGCGAGTTTTGTACATAGAGGACCTCCGAATATTATATTTTAATATAACATCCAGGGTGGATTGTGCACAATTACTCATCAGACTCATGTGATTTCCTTAGCGTAATAAACCGTCATCCATCGAACGACAGATCCGGCTGTTTTCAGCGGTGTGATGACCTGTAAAACGGCGACCATCCTGATACATCGGGCACTTCTTGCAGGTCAGGAAGCATTGTGTGCAGGCGAGAACTGAGTTCGTTGTAAGAAGGCGATAATAGAAAACTGATTCTGGGGTTCAAAGGATTATGGCGAATCAGATAAACAAAATGCGGCGCAGCTTCCATATCCGGGTTGCGCTGGAGGAACATCAGCGATAGCGCGAAGGCCAGATTTGCTCAGGTGCTTGCCTTTCCCTGCCGCCTCCCTACGCCCCGTGTATCCTCCGTGAACGCCCCCCAGGTCAGCCTGAAAAAGCCCCCGCCAGTAGGATGAATTCACTACCGCTTGCGGGTGAGATAGCGTGGATTATCCACGCTGTATAACGTTATACCCGGAGGCACCATGAACCTCAGACAACAGCAACAGCAGGCGTTCGATCGCAGCGGAGAACCCCTTATCGTCGGCGACGTCAGCCATTGCCCGCTGCCACCCGAAACCCTCGCCGCACTGGGCCCCGATTCACCCTATGTGGTGCAGGTATACGGCTCAGGCCTGACCGGCGAGGTTTACCGGCTGCGCATCGCCGGCAAGGAGTACAATTTAAAAAAACGACGCGCCGTCGCCGGCGTCGCCAACCTCAACGGCCAGCTGTCGTTTTTAAATGAAGTGCAGTGCCGGCAGGCGTTGCAGCGGCTGAAGGATAACCCGGTCACCGCCCCGCGCTTCACCCACATCGTTCCGACGCTGTATGCCGATTATCGCCTCGGCATCCTGCTCTCACCGTGGATCGATGGCGAGCTGATCCACCAGCTGACCCCGCCGCTGATCGCCCAGCTATTTACGACCCTGGAAGCCTGCGAAGAACAGGGGCTGATGGAGTGGGATCTCTGTCGTGGAAATCTGCTGGTGGACCGCCAGGCGCAGCTGTGGCTGTTCGATTTTGGCTACATGTATCCCTTCGATCCGCTCAGGGAATTCAACAGCAACGGTCTGGCCGATCCGCTGTTTCACTTTGTCGAGCGCTTTGAGACCCGCTTCTTTTTTAGCTGGCTGATGACCCAGGTTCCCGGTGCGGAGCAGCAGCTGGCGCACTATCGCGATCTGAAGCGGCTGGCGGTCGAAAGCTACCGGCGTAAGCTCGCCTGGCTCCGCGCCCGACAGGCCGCCCCGCAGGTGCAGGCCCATTTTCAGCAGATAACGGCGCGCTGGGCGTCGGCGCTGGCGGACCCAGCCGCGCTGCGCCGGTTATTTGCTGTGGAGGCTTTCCGCTCCCACGTGCTGGATATCGAAGACGATCTGCATGGCCAGTCGTGTACCTTACTCACCCTGCAACGCATCGACTGGGTGATAGGCCAGCTGGAACAGCATTATCGCTTTATCGCCGACGAAGGCGGTCTGTTTTACGATAACGAAGGCAAATCACAGCAGGCGCTGCTCAGCAGCTATGCGCAGAAGTGGCAGCAGGCGCAGCGGTACCTGCAGAACGCCTCCACGCCAGGTTAGCGACGCTCGCGACCCTGCTTCTGCTTCGCCTGGTACATCAGCCGGTCAGCGGTGGCCACCAGCGCGTTGAGACTGGGATGGCTGGCGGGATCGTACTCGACGCAGCCCCAGGAGAACGCCAGCTGCCAGGGGTGAGCCGCCTGCTGGTTGAAACGGGCCACGTTGTGACTGAGCGTCTCCATCGCTGTCGCGGCATCGTGGCGGCTGGTATTGGCGAACAGAATGATAAATTCGTCCCCACCCTGCCTGGCGAGGATATCGGACTCACGGAAGGCCGCTTTCATCAAATCGGCGATGGCGATCAGCGCGCGGTCGCCCTCTTCATGCCCCCAGGTATCATTGATGTGCTTGAAGCGGTCGAGGTCGACAAAGGCGAGGCTTACCGGCTCATGGCGGCGCTGGGCCGTCAGCAGGGCATACTCGGCCAGGGTGAGGAATCCCCGGCGATTAAACAGTCCCGTCAGCTCATCAGAGGTTGCCGCATCCAGCACCTTGAACTCATCCTCCACGATCGCCGCCAGATCGCTTAAGATCTGCATTTCATGGGCGGAAAACGAACGCGGCTGATGGTCCATCAGACAAAAAGACCCGACGGTCGCGCCATCCGGCAGTTGCACCGGATACCCGGCGTAAAAGCGGATATACGGCGCCGCAATGACCAGCGGGTTATCGTGAAAGCGCTCGTCCTGCTGCATGTCGTTGACGATAAGCGGGTCGGTTTGCAGGATGGTATGGGCGCAAAATGAAATATCTCTCGGCACCGTGTCCACATCGAGGCCGGCACAGGACTTGATATGCAGGAGATCTTCCCCCACCAGACTGATGGACGCCACCGGCAGGTTATACAGCGAACGGGCAAGCCTGGTCAGGCGATCGAAGCGTTCTTCTTTTCCGCTATTCAACAGCCCGGAAGAGCGTAGCGATTGCAGGCGACGCTGCTCGTCGGGATGAAGTCCGGCTAATTTCATTGTCTCTCTCTTGTCTCTTGCGCAGAATTCTGCCGGGTTTCCACAGAGAAACCCGGCGTTTTATCCTGCCAGGGGGAAATTGTCGTCAGGTATCCCATGAGTTAAGCAGATTTCCCCTGCTCGTCAACCAGCGCGCCCCGGCGACTGGCGACCAGGGCGCTGGCGGAATGCCATTAACGGCACTCTGCCCGGCAAAAGGGGAAGATCAGGCGCGGATAAACGCCAGCAGATCGGCGTTGATGGTATCGGCGTGAGAGGTGTGCATCCCGTGCGGGAAGCCAGGATAAATGATTAGCTGGCTGTTCGGCAGCAGTTTGTCCTGCAGAATGGCTGCATTTTTATAGGGAACCACCTGGTCGTCATCCCCCTGCATCACCAGCACCGGCAAGGTGATCGACTTAAGGTCTTCCGTCTGGTCAGTCTCTGAAAACGCCTTGATACCTTCATAATGGGCCTTGGCGCTGCCGATCATTCCCTGTCGCCACCAGTTCTGGATCGTCCCCTGCGACACTTCTGCCCCGTCACGATTGAAGCCATAGAACGGGCCAGAGGCGACGTCGAGATAGAACTGGGCGCGGTTCGCCGCCAGCGCTTTGCGGAAACCATCAAACACCTCGATCGGCGTACCGCCCGGATTCTGCTCGGTTTTCACCATCAGCGGCGGGACGGCGCTAATTAACACCGCTTTCGCCACCCGCCCCTGCGGCTGGCCGTAGCGGGCGACGTAGCGGGCAACCTGGCCGCCGCCAGTGGAGTGCCCGACGTGGACCGCATTGTGCAGATCCAGATGTTCCACCACCGCCGAAACGTCCGCCGCGTAATGGTCCATATCGTGCCCCTCGCTAACCTGATCGGAGCGGCCATGACCCCGACGGTCGATAGCGATGACCCGAAAACCTTCGGCAAGGAAAAACAACATCTGGTTATCCCAGTCGTCGGCGCTCAGGGGCCAGCCGTGATGAAAGACAATCGGCTGAGCTTCCTTTGGACCCCAGTCTTTGAAGTAAATGTTGACGCCGTCTTGGGTGGTGACAAATGCCATGTTACAGACTCCTCTTTCAGGATAACCAGCCTGCAGGCCCGTGCCTGGGCTGAACGCCGACGGCGGCCGGCAGGAGTGCCGACCGCACAGGAATGTGATGCCTGTAACAGTGTAGAAGAAATTTGTCACCACGCCGGGTGACTTACCCCGTCTCGCTTCATTTGCCGCCGGACTCCGTTACGCCGCACTCTCCTGCTGCCTGATACGCACGATCAGCGCGCCGAGCAGCGACAGGTCCAGCAGCACGGCGAAGGCGAAGCACACGCCGCTGCGCCCGGCCCCGGCGGTATGTTGGGCCAACAGCGTCGCCGCGATGACAACGACCACGCTCAGCAGCGTTGCGCCATCGACTCTGGGCCCACACTGCGCCGACCGTCCCGCCGCAATCCGCCAGGCGACAGCCGCCACACGGCGATGACGTTGCCGGCGCCGTCGCGC
>OGZG01001177.1_pt1 | contig 20117 bp, 16 predicted proteins | sample 1576781 | NCBI WGS metagenome assembly OGZG01 (sample SAMEA3541502, study PRJEB24748) | human gut metagenome | biome: human gut; feature: human-associated habitat; material: faeces | place: China | collected 2012 | reverse complement strand
ATAAAGAGCGTATGGTCTATCTGAATGATGCCTGCGTGGAGGCACTGCAACTATAAAAAGCCGTGGAGCTTCAAATTTTACGTAATTGGGCCCGCGAACTGGAAAATACGATTGTGAAACCTTTGCGCAGCCAGTTGATACAGGTTTCTACATTGAAAGATATTCACAGTGAGTCTAGAGACGGCGCCGGTATTATCCGCTTGTCTTTTGATTTCGGTACTAATACGGACCTGGCCTTTATCGAGGTCAATGAAAAGATAGACGCTGCAATGAACTATCTCCCGAAGGAAACGGAACGTCCGAAAGTCATTAAGGCGAGCGCAACGGATATACCTGTTTTTTACCTGAATCTGACTTTGAAGAATGACAGTGCTTATAGCATTACGGGACAACAGTCCTTTCTGGATCTGTGTGAATTTGCGGAATCGGTCATTAAACGTAGGATAGAGCAGCTTGAAGAAGTGGCTATGGTAGATGTGACCGGATTGGTGGAACGTCAGGTGCAGATTGTGCCCGATGAGGATATGCTCTCCATGTTGGGAATTTCTATTGAGGATATAGAATCGACTCTGGCTGCCAATAATGTGGAACCGGGTAGTATGACGGTACGTGACGGATATTATGAATATAACATAAAGTTTTCCACCCTCCTGCGTACTGCAGAAGATGTAGAAAATATTTATCTGCGTAAAGGAGACCGGATTGTGCAGTTAAAGGATTTCTGCCGGGTGAATATTGTGCCCGTAAAAGAAAAAGGGGTATCTGTATCTAACGGGAAAAGGGCAGTGACGCTGGCTGTTATCAAGCAGGCGGATGAGAATATGGATAAGATGAAGAAATCTCTGGTAGAGACGATGGAGTACTTCCAACGGGTATATCCGGATATTGATTTCAGTATCAGCCGTAATCAGACGGAATTGCTGGACTACACAATTTCGAATCTGCAACAGAATCTGTCTTTAGGTTTTCTCTTTATCTGCCTGGTAGCGGTCTTGTTTCTGGGGGATGTAAAATCTCCGTTGGTTATCGGACTTAGCATGGTGGTTTCTATCGTAATCAGTTTCGTTTTCTTCTATCTGTGCAATATGTCCCTGAATATCATTTCACTCGCCGGATTGATTCTGGCATTGGGTATGATGATTGACAGTTCGATTATTGTAACTGAGAATATATCGCAATACCGGGAACGGGGATATTCGTTGCGCCGTGCCTGTATCACGGGAACAAGCGAAGTGGTGACTCCCATGTTGAGTTCCTCCTTAACGACCATTGCCGTGTTTGCACCGTTGATTTTTATGAGTGGTATTGCCGGAGCTATCTTTTACGATCAGGCTTTTTCAGTTACAGTGGGACTTATGGTTTCTTATTTTACGGGTATCATGTTGCTTCCCGTACTTTATCTGCTGGTCTACCGGACCGGTATCCATACCCGGAAATGGAAGTGGCTTTCCTTTAAATTCAATAACCCGATAAAAGATCATACATTAGATCGTTTTTATGATGCGGGGGTGGACTGGGTATTCAGTCATAAAACGTTCAGTGTTTTGTTCTGTGCTATTTCCATTCCGCTTTGTGTATTTTTCTTTTTCTTTATCGACAAGCAGCGCATGCCCGATATTGAGGAGAATGAATTGATTGCCAGGATTGAGTGGAATGAGAATATTCATGTGGATGAAAACAGGAGGCGTGTGGACGAACTTTTTAAAGAACTGGAAGAACCGGTAGCCGAGCACACGGCGTCCATTGGCAGGCAGGATTTCCTTCTGAACCGTGAAAGGGAGCTTTCTTCTTCCGAGGCTGAACTTTACTTCCGTACGGAGACACCCGAAACTATTTCTCCTTTACAGCAGGAAATTTATCGCAGACTGAAAGAGCGTTATCCGCTTTCCGTCATTTCTTTCTCTCCGCCGGAGACTGTGTTTGAGAAACTCTTTGTCACAGGCGAACCGGATATCATAGCCGAGTTTTATACCCGTAATAAGGCAAAGGCACCGGAAGCGGAAACCATCCGGCGCGTGGAGAAGGACTTGGCACGGAAGACGGGAATCGCCCCTACGGGTATCGCTTTCGAGAATCAACTGAATCTAAGTATTAGCAAAGAGAAACTGTTGCTTTACCGTGTTTCCTATAATGAGCTCTACCGTATCTTGAAAACTGCTTTTCGTGAGAATAGTGTGACAATGTTGCATTCTTACCAACAATATCTTCCGATCAGCGTTGCCGGCAGCGAAAAGACTGTGAATGAAATATTGCAGGAGACGTTGATACAGACTGAACCGGATAATAAAGGAAACATAGAATATATCCCTCTTCGGGAGCTGGTTACGATAGCTCCTGCTGAGGATCTGAAAAGTATTACTTCGGGGCGTAATGGTGAATATGTCCCCTTTAATTTTTATGACGTGCAGAACGGGGACAAGTTGATGCGGGAAGTGAAGCAGGTAGCGGAGGAAACGAAAGAATGGGATACAGGCTTCTCCGGAAGTTTCTTTTCCAACAGGGAGATGTTGGACGAGCTGGTGGTAATCCTGTTTATTTCGTTGTTGCTGATGTATTTTATTCTTGCCTCGCAGTTTGAAAGTTTCCTGCAACCTTTGCTTGTTCTGGCGGAGATACCGATAGATGTGGCCTTTGCGTTATTACTGCTTTGGCTTTGCGGGCATACACTGAATCTGATGTCTGCTATCGGACTTATTGTCACCTGTGGTATTGTAATCAATGACTCTATCCTGAAACTGGACGCTATCAATGAACTGCGCAAAGCGGGTGTTCCGTTGTTGGAGGCTATCCATGAAGCAGGACGCAGGCGTTTGCGCCCGATTATCATGACTTCGCTGACTACTATCTTTGCAATGGTGCCGTTACTGTTTTCATCGGATATGGGTTCGGAATTACAGAAACCATTGTCTATCGCCATGATAGGGACAATGTCGGTCGGTACGGCAGTGAGTCTGTTCATCATACCATTGCTTTACTGGTTTATTTACAGAAAGAAAGAAGAAATAAGTAGCAAGTAATAACGAATAGTTCAAATATGAGAGTTATGAATGGATTATTAAATTTTACCACGGAGGAGACAAAGTTATTCTTTTCAGCAAAGAAAAGGATATGGGCATTTCTCTGTATTCTTGGTGTCCTCTGTGGTGAATCCCTGCTTCATGCACAGAAACGTCTGGTACTGGATTTGAACCGGACAATCGCTCTTGCCAATGACAGTTCATTGGAGTCATTCCGTACACAGAATATGTACTTGTCCGGTTATTGGGAGTACAGGACATATAAGGCAAACCGCCTGCCCAGTCTGACGCTGGATCTTACTCCGGCGCAATATAACCGGGATATTACGAAACGTTACGATTCGGGACAGGATTTGGATGTGTACCGTACGCAACAGTCTTATTATGCTTATGGAGGGTTAAGTGTCCGGCAGAATCTTGACCTGACCGGAGGTACATTTTATCTGGAATCGAATCTTGCCTATATGCGTAATTTCGGGGATAATAGTGCGACACAGCTGACCAGTGTCCCGATAAGGATTGGGTATTCGCAAAGTCTGGTGGGGTATAATCCATTCAAATGGGAACGGAAGATAGAGCCTTTGAAATATGAACGTGTGAAAAAGGAATTTCTTTATAATGTGGAGAAAGTTTCGGAAACGGCAACGAGTTATTTCTTCTCTCTGGCTATGGCACAAGCGGAATATAACCTGGCAAAAGAAAATCTGGCTTCTACGGATACGTTGTACCGCATCGGGCAACAACGGCACCGGATCGCAGCTATCTCGCAAGCCGACCTGTTGACTCTGAAGCTGGATCGGGTGAATGCGCAGAACACATTGCAGAATAAAGCAAGCGATTTGAAGCGGGCTATGTTCTCATTGGCTTCTTTTCTCAATCTGGATAAGAATACGCAGATCGAGCTGGAACTTCCTTCCCGTCCGGGAATGCTGGAGATTCCGATAGATGAGGCTTTGAGGTGGGGAAGGAGCAACAACCCGCAATTGTTGGAATTGAAACAGAATGTGCTGGAAGCGGAGCGTAATGTGGATAAGACTAAAAAGGAGTCGCGTTTTAATGCAAGTGTGAATGCCAGTATCGGTTTTAATCAGGTGGCGGACAATTTCGGGGATGTCTATCATAAGCCCATGCAGCAGGATTTGGTGGCGGTCAGTGTCTCTATTCCGTTGCTGGACTGGGGCGTCCGCAAAGGAAAGTATAATATGGCACGAAATAACCTGAATGTGGTGAAGATTTCGGCACGCCAGGACGAGATAAGTATTGAGGAGGAAGTGATAATGACAGTGAGTGATTTTAATATCCAGCAACAATTGATTGCCAGTACGGAAGAAGCTTTGGATTTGTCCATACTCGCTTATAATGAGACAAAGCAGCGTTTTATCATCGGCAAAGCGGATATAAACAGCCTGACTCTTTCTCTGAACAGGCAGCAGCAGGCACAGCGTAACTTTATCTCTGCTTTGCAGAATTACTGGTTGAATTATTACAAGATACGACGGCTTACGTTGTTTGATTTTGCTACAAAACTTTCACTTTCGGACAGGTTCGATTTTAACGGAGGCAAGCTGATCAAATGATAATTGCGGCGTTTATTCTCGGTAGTATCTCCATTAAGTCTGTCATAAACAGAGATGCTGTCGCTTATATGACAGAGATTTCTATTTACATAAATAATGGTAATGCAAAATATAAGTCTTGAAATAAAAAAGTCCTCGAAGGCTTCCGCTTTCACCCTGATTGTGGCTTTTGTCTGCGTGGCATTGGTCGGGCTGGCGCTTGTGCCGTTGCTTCCGGTCAAACTGAACCCCTCACGGACATTACCCGGCTTCACGGTGCGTTTCAGTATGCCCGGCACTTCGGCACGCGTGGTGGAAATGACAGCTACCAGCAAACTGGAGGCGATGCTTGCCCGCGTGAAAGGGATTCGGGGTATCTATTCTACTTCAGGAAACGGGTGGGGCAGTATCAGCGTGAATCTGGATAAACATGTGGATGTTGCAGTTGCACGTTTTGAAGCGTCCACCATCATTCGTCAGACATGGCCGGAACTGCCGGACGGGGTGAGCTATCCGTATATTCAGATGCAGAGTCCGGGGCAGAACAACCAGGGCCCTTTTATGGCATTTACGATTAATGCGCCTGCTATTCCCATTCTGATACAACAGTATGCGGAAGAACATATTAAGACACGTTTGGCACAACTTCCGGGAATTTATAAGATTAATCTTGGCGGGGCTACTCCAATGGAATGGCGGTTGGAATATGACTCCGAACAGTTACATACGCTTGGGATAAGTACGGATGATATCCGTCAGGCTGTCCGGTTGCATTACCAGAAAGAGTTTCTGGGTACATACGATATGGAACAGGGGAGTTCGGGCAGGCAATGGATCCGTCTGGCGCTGGTTCCCGAATATAATAACCGGGACTTTGATGCGGAACGGATACAGGTGAAGATGAAAGATGGCAAAATCATTGGTCTGAATGAATTGGTAAAAGTTTCCCGTGTGGAGGAACAGCCGCAAAGTTACTACCGAATTAACGGTCTGAACTCTATCTATCTGTCTGTCGTGGCGGAGGAAACGGCCAATCAGTTGGCATTGAGCAAGGAAGTGAAAGCATATATGGATGATATCCGGTTACTTCTTCCGGCGGGATACGAGATTCATACCAGCTATGATGCAACGGAGTTTATTCAGGAAGAACTGGGGAAGATTTATCTGCGAACGGGGGTGACGGTAGCGATTCTGCTTCTGTTTGTGCTATTGATTACTTTTAGTCCGAAGTATTTGTTTCTGATTGTAACCAGTCTGGCAGTTAATGTAGCGATAGCCGTTATCTTCTATTATGCATTCGGACTTGAAATGCAGTTGTATTCTCTGGCAGGTATCACGGTTTCTCTAAATCTGGTGATTGACAATACGATTGTGATGAGCGACCATTATCTGCGGCGTGGAAACCGGAAGGCTTTTATGTCCGTACTGGCGGCTACGTTGACTACAATGGGGGCTTTGGTCATTATCTTTTTCCTCGATGAGAAGATACGCCTGAACTTACAGGATTTTGCTGCGGTAGTGATTATTAATCTTGGGGTATCACTGCTGGTTGCCCTGTTTTTTGTTCCTTCCCTGATCGACAAAACCGGATTGAAGCGGAGGAAAAAATCTTCGCTTTCAGGTGCGAAGTGGAAGTCGGGAAATATACGTTTCTTTATGTGGATACGTTCTAAAATGCATCGTTTTCCGGTATATTTCAGCCGTTTTTACAGTTGGCTGATACGGATTCTTTGCCGGTGGAGGGTGGCGGTCTGCATTTTATTGTTGCTGGCTTTCGGATTACCGGTATTTCTGTTGCCGGAAAAGATGAAGGGGGAAGATAAATGGGCGGAATTTTATAATAAGACACTGGGTACTTCTACGTATAAAGAGAAGGTAAAACCGGTAGTGGATAAAGCATTGGGAGGAGCTTTAAGACTTTTTGTACAGAAAGTATATGAAGGAAGTTATTTTACGCGTAATGAAGAAGTGGTGCTTCATGCCAATGCCAATTTGCCGAATGGGAGTACGCTGGAGCAGATGAATACGTTGATTAAGCGAATGGAAACTTACTTGAGCGAATTTAAAGAAATCAAGCAGTTCCAGACGTCTGTGGAAAGTGCACGCAGGGCATCTATTCATATTTATTTCACGAAAGAGCACCAAAAGAGCGGTTTCCCGTATACGCTGAAAGCTAATATGATAAACAAGGCACTTCAATTGGGTGGAGGAGATTGGAGTATTTACGGATTGCAGGACCAAGGATTCAGTAATAATGTGCGTGAGAGTGCGGGTTCATTCCGGGTGAAAATGTATGGGTATAATTATGACGAACTGTATGACCGGGCGGAACAACTGAAAGAGAAGTTCTTGTCTCACCGTCGCATCAAGGAAGTAACGATCGGTTCCGACTTCTCGTGGTGGAAGGATGATTATATGGAATTTTATTTCAGTCTGGACAAGCTCCGAATGGCGGAGGAAAATATCGGAGCCGGAAGATTGTTTTCCGCTATCCGACCGATATATGGACGGAATATGGAGATTGGTTCGGTGACGACGGAAGAAGGTACGGAAAAAATAAAATTGTCTTCCCGCCAGTCGGAAGAAAGGGATGTGTGGGCAATGCAGTATTATCCTTTTCCGGCAGGCGGAAAAGAATATAAACTGTCGGAACTGGCAACAGTGGAAAAAGGGCAGATGCCGCAGGAAGTAGCCAAGGAAAACCAGCAGTACCGGCTGTGCCTGCAATATGAGTATATCGGTTCTTCGGAACAGGGGCATAAGCTGTTGAAGAAAGATCTGGAGGAATTTAATGAGATTCTTCCAATGGGATATACTGCCAAATCGGAGGACAATAACTGGTCGTGGGGAGGAAAGGACAATAAGCAATATCGTCTGTTGCTTATTGTGATTGCTATCATTTTCTTTATTACGAGTATTCTGTTCAATTCTTTGAAACAGCCGTTAGCGATTATTTTTGTGATTCCGGTGTCTTATATCGGAGTGTTTCTTACATTCTACTGGTTCAAACTGAATTTTGATCAGGGAGGTTTTGCTTCTTTTGTTCTGCTTTGCGGTATCACAGTAAATGCTAGTATCTATATCCTGAACGAATATAATTCTATTCGTAAACGTTACCCGTGTCTCTCGCCGCTCCGGGCATACGTGAAAGCCTGGAACACGAAAGTGATTCCTATTTTCCTGACGGTGGTTTCCACTATTCTGGGATTTATTCCTTTCATGATAGGTGCGGAGAAAGAAGGTTTCTGGTTTCCGTTGGCGGCAGGTACGATTGGGGGATTGGTTATGTCGGTAATTGGAGTTTTTATTTTCCTGCCGGTATTGACGCTGAAGAAGAAGTGGTTTACGAGGTCTAAAGCAGTGCTTTAGGGATGCTAAAGCGTAGCTTTAGGACGGATAAAGCTACGCTTTTTATTGTTTTACCAATTATTCCCTGCGTTACTGCTATTGATAAGCATTTCTATCCGTTGCTTATATGAATTCGCTCCTTCGGCAATATTTTTTCCTGCATCTGCAGTTCCCATTCCGTAAACAACAATAGGTGTCTGCCACGCCATACCCGAATGAATAGCACTGCCTTGATACGGACGTAGAAGTTCATCGGTTGTGAATCGGTTTCGTCCGCCACTACGATAAGCATCGTATTCGGAGCCGGTGGTCGTTACTATCATTAACGGTTTGCCCGCGACAGCCGGAGTCTTGGACAAGTGAGTGAACACTTCGTCCTGCCATTTTTTTAGTAATGACGGGGCAGACATCCAGTAGAAAGGAAACTGGTAGATAACGGCCGAAGCGTCGGAGATGATTTTACTCCATTCGTCCACATTGAAAGCAATGTCCTCTGACAGTTCGTAAAGGTTGAACACCGCCACTCCTTCAATGTCACTGACAGCATCGATTAATGCTTTGTTTGCCTGTGATCCTTTGATGTTGGGGTGTGCCAGCAGAATCACTACTTTTCTTAAGTCTTTATTCATAATCAGTCAAGTATTTGGGATGAAACAATTACACGTCTTATATAATAAGGTCCAAAAATAAGAAAAAGTTCAATGTATACAATTATATAGGAATATATTTAGCTATGTAAATGACAATTTTTATGTTTCCTTTTATCTATAATATGTTGAAAAACATGAAAATATAAAGGTAGAATACTTTATTTTTAATATTAACAAATATTTACCCAATCAGTTGGGTAATGTCGTATTTTATTTCTTCCTTTACAAAAAATAATGTGTGACATAAGCACAATGAAATAACGACAATACTCATTTTATATGGATAAGCTATTTGCTTACCAACCTATACGAACATGAAAGCATTCACGGTATTTATGCCAGTATATAATACTGAAGCATACTTAAACGAGGCAATTGAAAGTGTCTTAAAACAAGATTATAAAGACTTTGATTTTTTAATCATTGATGATGGGTCGACAGACAAGAGCAAAGAGATTATAATGTCATACTCTGATCCTCGAATCAAATTCATTAGTGCTCCGCATGATTATATCGCTACTTTGAACCTAGGATTAGAGGTCTCTTCAGGAGAATATATTGCGCATTTCGATTCCGATGATATAATGCCTTCCAATCGTTTGTCAAGCCAATTAGATTTTATACGAGCTTATCCTGAGATAGATGTATGTGGGGGGTATATTGAAATGTTTGGAAATATCAACGAAATGATCACATGGTATCCATTGACGCATAGGGAAATAACTAGTTTTTTCTTGTGGGGTTCTCCGGTTGTGCATGGAACCAGTTGCATAAAGAAGGAATTTATAGATAAAAATAATCTTCGTTATTCCGATGACTATATTTATTGTGAAGATTATAAGTTGTGGGTAGACATAGCCAAAGCTGGTGGAAAATTCGCTAACATACCTCAAACATTACTACAATATAGATGTCATAGAGCACAAGTCAGCACTCAACATCATTCGGAACAGAAAAACGGTTCACTTATTGTAAGGCAGGAGGCAATAGAATGGTTTGTGAGTAAAATAGAACAAAATTCGTCTTTAGGTAGAGAAGTAGTAGAGAAGTTTTTACCTTCATGGAACTTTCTGAATATGCACAATATGTTGACTCCGGAAACATATGTGCGAGCTATTTATGAAATTATAGATAAACTACGTGATAGAAAAATCATAAATGTATAAAAGGATGAAAGAACTTAGCATTGTAATTCCTTTTATGAATGAAGGAGAAAATCTGAAGCGGACATTAATAAGTATTATGGAAACTGCAACGTGTCCGATAGATATTATTGCAATCAATGATAATTCTACCGATGATTACCCTTATATGGAATTGGAAAAATCATTCGGCATAAGAATGATAGAGAATGACAAAAGAATAGGGCCGGCAGCATGTCGTGAAATGGGAATATCAGCTATTGAAACTCCCTATTTACTCACAGTAGATGCTCATATGCAATTCTACAAAAATGACTGGTGCAATGCTATAATCAAACAATTGAGAAAAAGAACGAATAGTATTTATTGTTGTCAAACAAGAGTGCTAAACGAAAATTGGGAGATTGAAGCAGGAACACCGTTTGGGGCAAGAATAAACTTCACAGATGATGAAAAACTTTTGGAACCGGAATGGGTTTACGAAGATATCTCTCCCGAATCAGGATTGATTGAAATTCCATGTGTTTTAGGAGCTACTTATTTCACTTCCAAAAGTTATTGGAAATATTTGAGAGGTTTGGAAGGGTTAAAAATGTATGGTAACGAAGAACCTTATATCAGTGTGAAAGCATGGCTGGAGGGAGGAGGCTGTTTCTTACTCAAGGAAATTGCCATAGGACATGTGTATCGAAAAGTATTACCGTTCTCAGACGGAATTACTTATAGAATCTACAATAAATTATTGATTGCTGAAACGCTTTTTCCTACTGATTTGAAACAAACAATATATAGTAAAATAGAGAAACTGTCACCCGCTGAATTTAGGGAAGCTAAAGAGTGGTTGATTAAAAACTATACAAGCATAAAAGAACTAAAACAATATTACAAAACTATATTGAACAAGGATATTAATGGCTATATAACTGGTTGCTAAATGGCAATAGCTATGCAACCTATTGTTTAATAATTTAAAATAATAATGTATGAAAGAAAAAGAATTGACGAGTAAAGAACTCCTTGTTCAAAAGTTGGGTATGGAATTCGATGAAGTAGCTCCTATTTTTAGTGAGGAGACACTTACTTCTATGACGATGTCTCATGTGGTCGGTGGGGCAGGTGAAACTAATCCTGGATGTACATTTCCTGGATGTACTGTAAACCCTGGATGTTCATACTCTGGTTGTAGTAATAATACAACTGGTGATGACTGCAAGTCAAATGTAAAGACGTGTGAAACAAAAATTGGTAGTTGCGGTGATGGAAGTAACACGAATATTATGCCATGTAGTGGCCCCTCAACAAAACCAACCAGTAAACCAACGGATTCTCCCACAGATAAACCAACTGCGAAACCTGCCAGTTTATTATAGGGAGAATGAAACAATTATATAACGTATAATTGTTTACATTATTTATAAGTGTAAGCTGATAGAATTTTCGTAATGTCAGCTTATACTTTTACTCATAATCCTTAAGTTATATGAAAAAAAATATATATACTATTTTTTTGCTTTTTCTTTTAGTAGAAGTTTCGTATTCACAAGGAATAGTTCCCACCTATTCTTTTGCTCATGTCACGAAAGATTTTGATTATTATATAAATACTTTGAAGACTAAGCATCCTAATTTATATGCATTCGTTTCGGAAGATTATTTCAACAATGAAGTGGAGCAAGCACGAAGTATGCTTACGGATTCAATGAATGTTGTTGATTTATGGAAAACAATGTTAAGACTTCAGCATTGTTTGGATGGGCATTCCGGTATGGATTATATTGATGTCAGAAGTTCTTTTCCATTATCTTACAAAGATGCTTCTTTCTTATATCCTGACAGTGTCACTGATAATGAGATATTTATGAATGGTATGAAAGTGTTATCAATCAATGGGTTGGAAGCTCAAAAGATTATTCACGAACTATATAAATGCATAAATGCGGAAGAAAATCCAAAGTTACGGTTATGTAATCTAAGGAGACGTTTCCCTTCCTTGACATATTCTGTATTAAAATTGGCTCCTCCTTATACAGTTGTATATCAAGGAAAAAATGGAGAGGAAATAGTAAAAACTGAAATGGGTATCTCAGACCGTTACACGGATTATGGTAAAGTTTTCACTGACATTCCATTAGACTATAAATTTTATCCTGAAGAATCAATTGCATATCTCGAAGTTAACTCATTCAGTTTACCTGATTTGGCTGAAGACGGTTTAATTGAGACATTTCAAAAAACACTTGACACTCTTTTTGTAGAAAAAAAAATTAATGATTATAAATATCTATTTATTGATATTTCGAAGAATACTGGGGGAGGAGATTGGCCTGTTCTTGCTTTGTTTAATAAGTTGCAGCATGACAGTGTTGCAATTCCTGTGGTTTTTGATAAAAATACGGCTCATTGTACTTATCCTCACGTGGCAACAGGTTATAGTGGTAATGTGTTTGTAATAGCTGGGCATTGGACATATTCGGCTGCATATTTTTTCTATGTATTAATGAAAAGATCTCGTAGAGGAATATTTGTAGGAGAACCTCCCGGACATTATAATCAGGTTTATTCGCCATTAATCCGATATAAATTGCCGAATACTAATTTGCCCTTTATTTGTGCCAAAAGTGCTCATATATATTTTGAAGATGTTACGCCGGATATACCATGGAGTATAGATTGTTTCCATGAGACGTTTACACTGGATGATCTTAAAAAAATGATAGAATTGTATAACCAAAAATATTAGATGATATGTATCAATTAAGCTTTTATAATTATTATGTTAACAACGGAGATCGGACAATTTATTTCAATAGCATTTCCGGTCAAATTTTCTCTGTATCAGAACAAGAAAATCAGTTTCTTCAGAATCAATTCAATGATCTTATTTCTTTTGAATTAGAATATAATTCTATGTTCAAGAAGTTTGTAGATTGGGAATTTATCACTGATACAGAAAGGGATCAGAAAGATGTTATTCGGCTCATAAATCACAAGAAAGTTTTTTTGGATAAGACCTATCGTTTGGTCCTTAATCCTACATTAGAATGTAATTTCAGGTGTTGGTATTGCTACGAAGATCATGTGACAGGAAAAATGTCTGAAGAGATTATGGAAAAAATTAAAAAGCATGTAAAATTGATGATTAAAGAAGAAAGGATCAGTGGTTTGTTCCTTGATTGGTTTGGAGGTGAACCTTTATTGTATTTTGACGAGATTATTGTTCCTTTATCTGAACAGCTTCGTGATATAATGACAGAAAATGGATTGTCTTTTTTCACTCAAGCAACAACAAATGGTTCATTGATAACAGAAGAAAGGGCTAAAAAAATGAATGAATTGGGTATGAAGCATTTCCAGATAACATTAGATGGCGATGAAAAAAGACATAATCGAATACGCAATATGAACGGAGCACCATCTTACAAGCAAATACTTCAAGGCATTTATTGTCTATGTGAAAATATTCCCGATGTCAATATTACGTTACGAATAAACTATGACACCCAGACATTGGAGAAAAGTAATATGAAAGAGGTGTTTGAAATGATTCCAATTAAATATCGTTATAAAATAAATCCAAGTTTCCATCGTGTATGGCAAACTGAAAGTAAAAGAAACGAGGAAGGTAATAATCTTAATAAATTGGCTATATTTGATTATTGCAAAGAGTTGGGATATGATGTAGAGAGCCCTACTAGTTATTTATCAGTTTTGAAAGGACATACATGTTATGTAGATCGTTATTATCATACGGAAATCAATTTTGACGGGAAAATATATAAATGCACGGCAAGGGCATATTCTGATGAGTATGTGTTGGGAGAACTGCAAGATGATGGACATATATTTTGGAAGCAAGAGAAAATGAGGAAAATGTATGCTAAGGCAACGTTTGAAAATGAAATGTGTTTAGCTTGCAAACATATGCCTTTGTGCACAGGACCTTGTTCCCAAAAACTTTTAGAAACTCCCAAAGAACTGCTACATACTATATGCCCATTAACCACAGCTGATGTTAATGTAGATACATTTATTCGAAATCTGTATGATAAAAAAATGAAATCGCTACAAGCTACAGAATCACTAAGTTAATAAAATCACTTAATTAAAAGGACTTATATGGCTTTTCCTTTTTATCATCAACACGACTCTATGGATTGCGGTCCGGCTTGTCTGCAAATGATTGCTAAGTTTTACGGTAAAATGCATTCTCTACAAACTTTAAGGGAGTATTGCTATGCAAACCGTAACGGAGTCACTTTACTTGGCATTAGTGATGCGGCAGAACGTATTGGTTTTCGTGCGATGGGCATCAAAACTGACTTTTCCAAGTTGGCAAATAAGGTAATCTTGCCTTGTATTGTACATTGGAAGCAAGATCATTTTATAGTGGTATATAAAATAAAAGTTCATAAGTCAGGAAATAGTCCTAAGGCTACAATATATGTAGCCGATCCGGCATTTGGATGTTTGAAGTATAGCATCGAAGAATTTTGTGAAGGGTGGCTTAGCTCTGTTGAAAAAGGAAAAGAGAAGGGCATGGTTTTAATGCTGACGCCCTCTATTCATTTTTACGACAAAGGCATTAATGATGAAACTAAAAAGCAGAGTATTTTATTCTTCTTAAATTACCTTCGTCCTCACAAAAAGATGTTTGTGCAGATTGTAATGGGAATGCTGTTGGGGCTAGTGTTCCAATTGATATTTCCATTCTTGACACAGTCGATGATAGATGTGGGTGTATTAAATAACAATTTGAATTTTATTATTCTAATATTAGTCACGCAATTAATATTATCGACTAGCCAATTGTCTGTCGGTTTCATACAAAGCTGGATATTTACACATATCAATACGCGAATTAACGTTGCGCTAATCTCTGATTTTATTTTTAAATTACTGAAACTGCCTATTCGTTTTTTTGATTCAAAAAAAACCGGAGATATCATGCAGCGCATTGGAGATCATTCGCGTATTGAAAGTTTTCTCACAGGTTCCTCACTTGCAACTTTCTTTTCATTATTCAATTTTATTGTGTTTAGCATTATACTTGCTATTTACAATATGCAAATTCTTGTCATCTTTGTGATAGGACATTCTATTTATATGGGCTGGATATTCCTTTTTTTAAGAGTGCGTAGGCAATTGGACTTTAAGCGTTTTGAGAAAGCTGCCAAGAATCAAAGTAACATTATCCAGTTGATAGAAGGTGCACAGGAAATAAAATTGAATAATTGCGAAAATAAAGTTCGTTGTAAGTGGGAGAAAATACAAGCTGAACTTTTCGAAGTCACAGTAAAAGGAGTGTCTATTGATCAGGTACAAAGTGGAGGAGCTTTTTTTATTTCTCAAACATTAAACATTATCTTATCCGTTATAGCAGCGAAAGAAGTTATTGAAGGACGAATGACGCTTGGTATGATGATGTCTCTCTCCTATATAATAGGCCAACTAAGAGCTCCTATCGAAAATATGATAGGATTTATACATGCTTATCAAGATGCAAAAATTAGTTTGGAACGTTTAGGAGAGGTTCATTTTCAAGCTAATGAAGACCAGATAACTGAAAATGATATAACAGAATTGGAGACGAAAGACCATAATATAAGAATCGAAGGACTTAACTTCAGTTATTTAGGCTCGAAATTAACTCCCGTTCTATCGGATATAAATTTGGTAATTCCTCAGAATAAAGTGACTGCGATTGTGGGGGCTAGTGGGAGTGGTAAGACAACATTAATTAAATTGTTAATGGGAAATTATCTTCCGGATAAAGGTCGTGTTAAAATCGGACATTTGGATCTTACCCATATCAATCCTCGTTTTTGGCGGTCGAAATGTGGTATTGTTATGCAAGAAGGATATTTGTTTTCAGAATCTGTGGCTGAGAATATAGCTATTGGGGATGACGATATAGACAAAGAAAGATTGTACAATGCCGCGGCTATTGCGAATATTCATGATTTTATAGAGGAACTGCCTTCCGGCTATAATACGGTAATAGGTAAAGAAGGCAGCGGAATTAGCCAGGGACAAAAGCAACGCATTCTAATTGCACGTGCCGTTTATAAAAGTCCAGATTTCATATTCTTCGATGAAGCAACTAATTCACTGGATGCAAATAATGAGTCTGAAATTATGCGAAACCTGGAACGCTTCTTTGAGGGAAGAACTGTGGTGGTAGTTGCGCATCGATTGAGCACCGTACAAAATGCCGATCAAATTGTAGTGTTAGATAAAGGTAAGATTGTAGAAACAGGAAATCATCAAGAATTGCTTAATCAAAAAGGATACTATTATACATTAGTAAAGAACCAACTAAATCTATCGGAATAATGGAAAGAAATGAAAATGACATAGAACTTCGGACTTCTGAGATTGATGCTATACTAGGAAAGTCTCCCAATTGGATCATGCGAACCGGTATTGGTATTATTTGCATTAGTGTATTGATATTATTAGTCGGGAGTGTGTTTTTCTATTATCCGGAAACAATTAGTTGCAGTATAAATATAACCACAAATTTGCCTCCCTCTCATTTAATCAATAAAGGTGGGGGACTTATTGAAAAGATGTATGTAGAAAAAAACAATATTGTAAAGAAAGACCAAATTCTTGCCGTAATAAAGAACTCTGCTAATGTGGATGATGTATTATGGTTGAAATTGGTGATGGACTCCATAAGTACAGAACAATATAAAAACAAAGTAAACATTTTTGCAAGTAAAAAAAATCTAGAACTTGGCGATTTAACAAACTCCTTTTCAGAACTCCAAAAAGCAATTGAAGCCTATGACATTTTTTGTAGGCTCAAGACTTTTGAAAAGAAACAGCAAGCATTACTGAAAGAAATACAGCATACTAACTCGTATGAACAGTCTTTACTTAAAAAATATGAACTTGAAAATGCCAATTGTGATATTGCGGCGCAAGCTTTTACGCGAGACAGTACTTTATTTGTTGGTAACGCCGCTACTATGATTGAATACGAACAAGCGAAAAGTCTATTAATACAAAAAAAAGTCACATTGATGACTAATAAAGTAGAGATAGAGAATATCAGAATACAGAAAAGCCAATTAGCACACGCATTAATTGAGAATACTGACCAGTTGATTGAGAAAGAGAAATTATTAATTAAAGATATGGAAATTGCTTTCAAGAACATGCGTACTGAGCTAAATCAGTGGATTCAAACTTTTGCTATAGTGGCTCCTTACGATGGCAAAGCGTCTTTTTCAAAATATTGGTCAATAGGGCAATATGTAACACCAGGCGAAGAAGTAATGACTATTATTCCTGTAGAAAATCAGTTAGTTGGCAAATTATTACTGCCGACAGCAAAATCCGGTAAAGTTAAAATAGGGCAGAAAGTCAATATTAAGTTAGATAGCTATCCATATATAGAATTCGGTGTTGTGCAAGGAACTGTACAAGCTATATCTATGATGCCATATGAGAAGAATTATTTAGTTGATGTAACTTTGCCAAATGGACTATATACTAATTATGGTAAAAATTTACAGTTTAGTCAAGAAATGCCGGGGACAGCGGAAATAATTACTGAAGATGTGACTTTATTCGACCGAATATATAATCCTATACGATCTGTATTAGTAAATATTAAGAAGTAAGAAGATAAAAACTGTTTGAAATTATTTTGTACTTACTCATTTCAGTACAGAAATGAGCTATATATTACATAATAAAAAAATATCTATCATTACTATCATTCATTTTAATAATTTTCTCATTATCAATATTGTATCTATGATAGATAACTTATAAGAAAGGTATATATCATACTTTTACTGCAAAAATAGGGTATCTCTCATCAATAACACAGCGGGATAAAGGTAAAATAGGTGTAAGATAGCTTGTTTTTTCTGCAATGAACCCGTATAAACCTAGCTATCATGGCTCAATAATCCAATTTTAATGACGCTTATTCTATAGCCCACGTATGTGTGATGTACAGCCTGCATACGTGTGATGTACGGTTTACAGACGTGGGCCATACAGCCCGCATATGTGTGCTATAAAAAGACCACTTTTCCAAATGGGTTATTAAGCTGTCGAATACGGGTTATTATCCTATAAAGTATACATATTTATACCTTTTAAAGGGGAATTTTGCTTGGTACTACGCTAAAATAGATGTAACATTAATATGATAGATACACATTTTTTGTAATAAAAGCATGATAGATATCTTTTTTATAAGTTATCTATCATGCATATAATACTGATAATAAGAAAATTATTAAAATGAATGATAGTATGATAGATATTTTTTTGCTATGTAATATTTAGTTTAGAACTGTATCACGAATGAATGTACGCCGTCACGCCCAATACGCAAAATAAATATCTTAATTAAAAATAAAACAATCTCTCTTTGTTCTTGAATTTGTATTTTTGCAGCCACGTCCATAAGGCGTTATTTTAAGATAATACAATAGATTATGATAGATTTTACCCAGTTTCCTTCTCCCTGCTACATCATGGAAGAAGAACTTTTAAGAAAGAACTTGAGTTTGATAAAAAGCGTAGCCGACAGGGCGGGAGTGGAGATTATTCTTGCTTTCAAGTCGTTTGCTATGTGGCGCTCTTTCCCTATATTCCGTGAATACATAGACCATTCTACAGCAAGCTCGGTCTATGAGGCACGTCTGGCGCTGGAAGAGTTCGGAAGTAAGGCACATACTTATTCACCTGCATATACAGAACAGGATTTCCCGGAAATCATGCGTTGCAGTAGCCATATTACTTTTAATTCTATGGCACAGTTCGAACGTTTCTATCCGATGACCGTAGCAAAAGGAGGCGGTATCTCTTGTGGTATCCGTGTGAACCCTGAATATTCGGAGGTAGAAACGGAACTTTACAATCCTTGCGCTCCCGGTACGCGTTTCGGAATTACTGCCGATTTATTGCCGGATACGTTGCCACAAGGTATCGAAGGCTTTCATTGCCATTGCCATTGCGAGTCTTCTTCTTTTGAGTTGGAACGAACGTTGGAACATCTCGAAGAAAAGTTTTCCTGTTGGTTTCCGCAACTGAAATGGTTGAATCTGGGCGGCGGACATCTGATGACACGTAAAGATTATGATACGGAACATCTGATAAAATTATTGCAGGGACTGAAAGCCCGTTATCCTCATTTACGTATTATTCTTGAACCCGGTTCGGCCTTTACCTGGCAGACGGGTGTGCTGACTTCTGAAGTCGTGGATATTGTAGAAAGCCGTGGTATTAAAACTGCCATATTGAATGTCAGCTTCACCTGCCACATGCCCGACTGTCTGGAAATGCCTTATCAGCCTGCCGTTCGCGGTGCGGAAATGGGAAATGAAGGAAAATATATTTATCGTTTAGGAGGAAACTCCTGTTTGAGCGGTGACTATATGGGGCTGTGGAGTTTCGATCATGAACTGCAAATCGGAGAACGGATCGTGTTTGAAGATATGATTCATTACACCATGGTAAAGACGAATATGTTTAACGGAATTCATCATCCTGCCATTGCTTTGTGGACGAAAGAAGGGAAGGCTGAAATATACAAGCAATTTTCTTATGAAGATTATCGTGACCGAATGAGTTGATAATCAAAATGATTGTTTTGCGGTAGGTGCAAAGTGAACAGATTTCTGTGAAAAAAGTCTACCATTTCCTTGGCGCGGACGTATTCAGGCCAGAAACGGACGACCTGCCCTACGGCAAACTGAACGCCAGCCGCTTTGGTAGCGGCAATCATACGGTCAAGTGATTCGAGCGACAGCGTGACAGGTTTTTCACAGATGACGTGCTTTTTATGCCCCGCAGCCAGCAGGACATATTGCTCATGTAAAAAGGTAGGCAGGCAAATATCCACAACGTCGATATCTGCTGTGTTCAGCATGCTTTCACCGTCGTTATACCAATCACATCCGGCAAACTCGGCGAGGTCTTTGCCCTGCTTTTCATTCAGATCACAAACAGCTGTAACCTTTGCGTTCGGCATGGCCTTGTAGGCTGTTACATGGGTACGTCCCATAAATCCTGCTCCAATAACAGCAACATTTACCACTTACTACACAACCTTTCGGATTTATTTCTTCTTGATGTTATTGATGTTGCTCAGGACGACTGCCGCAACAATGATGGCGCCGGTAATGATCGTCTGTACGTTATTATCGACGCCGAGGATGTTCATAGCATTGGAGATGACACCCATCAGCAGGCAGCCGAGGAATGCGCCGCTGATCGTACCCTTGCCGCCGTCGAAGGTGACACCGCCGATAATGGCAGCGGCTAGGGCGTTCGTTTCATAGTTGGTACCGGCGTTCGAGGTAATGGAGTCAATACGGGCATGTTCCAGCCGCACCTTCCGGTACGGCTACCTTGTTACGACTTAGCCCCAATTAC
>OGZG01001149.1_pt1 | contig 20338 bp, 20 predicted proteins | sample 1576781 | NCBI WGS metagenome assembly OGZG01 (sample SAMEA3541502, study PRJEB24748) | human gut metagenome | biome: human gut; feature: human-associated habitat; material: faeces | place: China | collected 2012 | reverse complement strand
GAGGGAAACCGACAGGAAATTCAGAGTCTAAAGGGTGAACTTGCTGCAAGACAGTCTCGCCGCGAGGATACTACGCGTATTCAAGCTCGATTGGAAGACGAAGAGCACAGAAGCCAAGAGCTTCTGGACAAGCTTGCGGAAACTGAGAGTCGCCTTGCAACGAGTGAAGCACAAGTGAAGAAGCAAAGGGAACTTGAGTTTACAGAGAGCGAACTTGCCGAGCTGCGGAAGTATTCTACGATTATTGTGTTTGACACATGCTCCATTATGAACTGTCCCAATCTTCTCGATGGAGTAAACGATGGGGAGCTGGTTGTGGTTCCCAAGGATGTAAACAATGAGCTTGAGCACCACAAAACAAGATTTGGCGCGGATGATCGAAAATTCAAAGCGCAAAAAGCTATTACGGCAATCTTTAATTACAAGAGACGCTTCCCGCTTACTTATGCAGATGGCCTGCCTAGTTTAGTTCCCGAAGCCTATCGTGCAAAAGCTGACGAAAAAGAGCAAAACGATAACAAGATTTTGGCTGTCGCACTCCGCTATAAGATCTATACGGACATTCCGGTGCTTTTCATCACCGATGACAGAAGCCTTTCTAACAAGGCATCTGGCGAGGGACTTGATGTGTGGACATCCAAAGACTTTCTTGCGCCTCCCGAAACTTCTTTCGATGATGAGAGCCCCACCGTCCCAGGAACGCCTGCGCCTATTCCTGAACTGGAAGCGCAGATCGCTGGGGCAACGGCAGCGGAAACCCCAGCTCTGGAAAGCAGCGAGGAAGAACGACTTGATGCAGAGGCCGCAGAAACCAAAAGGCAAGCGAAAGCCAAAGAAGAATACCTTGCACAAAAGATCAGCACAAAATTGCTTCATTTAGAGGCAAGCCAAATTTCGCTTCTGCAGAATAACGGTATTAAAACCATAGCTGATTTCATGGCTCAGACAGAGAATAGCTTTGCCAGCATGAAGGTCAAAAAGGGCATTCCTTTTACAGCGCGATTTTTGAAAGAGCAAGAAACCATTCGATGCAAACTTGAGAATCTATAATATTGAAGGAAACCACCGATGCAGCCTTGGTTTCTTGTCAAGCTGAGAAAGGAGAGCTGCGTATGTTAGTAGGGTGTTATTATCGATGCCCCATAGTCATTGAAGAAGGTGACAAAGACCATCCCCGTTTCTATGTCCTTGCTCAGCTGGACGAGTACAACGAAATTGCCGATGCAATTAAGGTCAAAATGCACGACCTTTTGGGTAGTAGACAATACTATGAGGAAATCTTTCAGCATAATGTGTCTTTGCTCAAGCAGTTGCTCGTTGTGAGGCTAGTCCTGGTGGTGTCGTTGATAGTCGATGGGGACGAGGCATAGTCGTGTCTCGTGCCTCCGAACCCTACGCAGAGGATAAGCCCTATTGGTATTGGATTAAGTTTCCCAACGGTAAGTATGCCAAGGAATGCGAGACCGAGCTGAAGTTTGACTATTCACAAATGAATTACGCGCCGGACATACATTCATCTTCCGGCGACCGTTCATGTAATAATACATACCGGGAGTCCATTCAATACGTATACGAGGTGCAAAACTATTGTATTCTGATCTGATACCTCGCAATGCAGCCCAATCCTTATCAGGCAACGGCTTTTCAAGAATGACTTTCGAATTATTTATCAGATACCTCCAATGTACGGAAACACCTGCTTTAATAAACAAGCCGTTCACTATTTCTATATTATGGAACAGATTGAGATACACATCCTTGAAATAGTCCAATTCCAATTGGTCAAAATTAAAGGTACTATCGGGCAATTGCTTTAGCTGATCCAATACGACACTACTATATATGCGGTTACCGTTACCTACACTAACCTCAAAACTAGCCTGCTTTTCCGGCCAATATTGCCAATCGGCATCCGCTTTCACATAAAGTTCCTTATGTGTAAAATTATAACCTATCTGCGGACTGATTCTAAGTATACGTCCATCATGAAAAAGCCGACTGTATTTAAACTTCTGCTTATACGAAAAGCCCCTGCTGTGGCTATAATCCAACAGCACCGGATTAATAAGTGGAGAACAATGCACACTCCCCATACTGGACAAATTCACATTGTAACTACTGATAAGCATGTCACCCAACTCCCCCCAAAACTCCAAATGTTCATTCTTCTTTTTTTTCGGTACGCGTAAAAGCGTATCCTGACGTAAAGCATAACTTCTATACAAAGAATCCTCCAAAGCGGACAGCGGAATGGGACGCAGCTCATTGAACTTTTCCTTATCTGTTATCAGCTGTTCCGAGTCACAAGTCAGCTTATAGGATTCCGTCAGGTCATGGCGATGCTTCTTTTGAGATTTACGCCGGGCGGCTCCTTCATAAAATTTAATTTCATTGTATTTCAACCAGGCTCCCATATCCATTTCCAGATGGTTACCTATAAACTTAAAAACAAGATTCAAATCAAACTGCACCGGCAGAAACTCCACATCGCCCTCCTCTCCCATCTTGACACGGACCTTGAAGCGGATCACATCATAAACGCCTTCAATATAAAGTTCACGAATAGTCCATATCTGATCACTAACCCACATATATCCACTGACCAACTGTGTACCACGGAATTTGGGAATAATAAGTATTTTATACCGCTGGCAATCGGGAGGACCGGCTATAGAATCCAATAAATAATGATAATATCTGCTAGATTTCTTATCCAAAGGAGAAAGAAGTTTATCGGACATCAATGAAGAAGAATAGATATTCATGTTCAAATAATCCATCACATCCGTTATCTGTCCCCTGTTACGTGGAAATGTAGTGGATACCGCTTTTATCTTACGGTCGTATATATCAGGGGCCGTATAATGCAGCTCACTAAGAGATTCCATAAGGTAATCATTGATGTGTTTTTCGAAACGAAACATGGACGGTACATAGCGGATAAGGTGATTGCGCTTATGTACCTTTACTTTTCCTTTTATATATAAATCAGCCTTATACTCATCAATGATACGGGAATAGAACGGCGAAAACTGGAAAATACACTGAAGAATGGAATCGGACACCATCGGCTTGTCGGGCATATCAACCTTTTCCCTCTTAGCCTGAACAGCTAAAGGTAACAAAAGACAAAATATAATCAACCTGACAATCCGTATATAGTGCATCAATGTACTTTCTTTTCATTGTTTGAAGAGCAAATATAAACAAAAACCAACAGGCTGACGCATGATAATACTTAATTAACATCCTTAACAGAAATGAAAAATGATTAGCGATATAGCGAATTATTAATCAAAAAGCAGTATTTTTGCAGCCAACAACCAGTAAAAGAAAGACAACATGTCCAAAATGAGATTTTTTGCTCTACAGGAGTTAGCCAACAGACGCCCCGTTAAAGTTGACTACCCCTCTGAAAAGTTAGCTGATTATTACGGCAACCACGTATTCGACCGTAAAAAAATGCAGGAATATCTGCCTAGTGAGGCTTATAAAGCAGTAATAAACGCAATCGAGAAAGGTACCCCTATCAATCGTGAAATGGCCGACATGATAGCCAATGGCATGAAGAATTGGGCAAAGACCTTTAATGTTACCCACTACACTCATTGGTTCCAGCCTCTGACTGACGGAACTGCCGAAAAGCACGACGGCTTTATTGAATTCGGTGACGACGGTAATGTTATAGAACGCTTCTCGGGCAAACTGCTTATCCAACAGGAACCGGATGCGTCCAGTTTTCCCAACGGCGGTATCCGGAACACATTTGAAGCACGTGGCTATACGGCATGGGATGTTTCTTCTCCGGCTTTCATTGTAGACAGCACACTTTGTATTCCTACTATCTTCATCTCTTATACAGGCGAAGCACTCGACTACAAAACTCCTTTGTTGAAGGCATTAGGTGCTGTAGACAAAGCGGCAACTGAGGTTTGCAGAATGTTCGATCCAAACGTAAAACGCGTATTCGCCAATCTGGGTTGGGAACAAGAATACTTTTTAGTGGATACCGCACTATATAATGCACGTCCGGATCTTTGCCTGACCGGACGCACCTTGATGGGACACTCGTCTGCCAAGGACCAGCAGCTAGACGACCACTACTTCGGTTCCATCCCTCCACGTGTAACCAGTTTTATGAAAGAATTGGAACTGGAATGTCACAAACTAGGGATTCCGGTAAAAACACGGCATAACGAAGTGGCTCCCAACCAATTTGAGCTAGCTCCTATTTTTGAAGATGTAAATCTGGCCAACGACCATAACCAGCTGGTAATGGACCTGATGAAACGTATCGCTTCCAAACACAATTTTACTGTACTGCTCCACGAAAAACCATTCAAAGGAGTAAACGGATCGGGCAAACACAACAACTGGTCACTTTGTACAGACACAGGTATCAATTTGTTCTCTCCTGCCAAGACTGCGGAAGGAAATATGCTTTTCCTGACTTTCATAGTCAACGTACTGATGATGGTCTATAAAAACCAAGATTTACTACGTGCCTCTATTGTCAGTGCCGGAAACAGCCATCGCCTAGGAGCAAATGAAGCCCCCCCCGCTATTCTGTCTATTTTCCTAGGACGTCATCTTTCCCATATGTTGGACGAAGTAGTGGCACGTCTGAATGACGCCGAACTGACCCCTGATGAAAAGAAAGCATTGCAATTGGGTATCGGGCGCATACCTGCCATATTGCAAGACAATACAGACCGTAACCGTACCTCTCCTTTTGCCTTCACCGGAAACCGTTTTGAATTCCGTGCTGCAGGCTCATCTGCCAACTGTGCCGCATCAATGATTGTGATCAATGCCGCTATGGCACACCAGTTGAATGAGTTCAAGACCCAGATAGATAAATTAGTAAACGGAGGGATGGAACAGGAAGAAGCTCTGTATAAGGTATTAAAAGAAACCATCATCGCTTCACAAAACATCCGTTTTGAAGGTGACGGCTACTCGGAAGAATGGAAAGCAGAAGCCGCGCGACGCGGATTGACCAATATCTGCCATGTACCCGAAGCCATCCTGAAGTTCAACGATGAGCAATCTCGTGCAGTACTGATAGGCGAAAAAATATTCAATGAAAATGAATTGTTCTGTCGTATAGAAGTGGAACTGGAAAAGTTTACTAAAAAGGTCCAGATTGAAAGTCGTGTACTAGGCGATCTAGCTATCAATCATATTGTTCCCACAGCTGTAATTTATCAGAACAGACTATTAGAAAATCTTCGTGGTCTGAAAGAGATATTCTCCACCGAAGAATACGAAGAGCTGACCGAAGACCGGAAGAATTTGGTACGTGAAATTCAAAACCGCATACTTGCTATTAAAAAAGCCGTGCACAACATGACAGAAGCCCGAAAAGTAGCAAATCATTTGGGAAGCCAAGTAGAGAAAGCCTTCAGTTACGAGGAACAAGTGCGTCCATATCTGGAAGAAATCCGCGACCATATTGACCATTTGGAACTAGAAATAGACGATGAGATTTGGCCATTACCTAAATATCGTGAATTACTGTTCACCAAATAAAATTTCACAAAAAAAGAAAGGATAGGAGATAAGAACCTATCCTTTTGTTATTTTTTGAAGATAAATTAATAATATATCTTTCTTTTTTCTTCTGATTACTTCGTCCTTTTATTTTTTCTTCTTATATTTGTGCTCTATAACACGGTTTTATAGCACGTTTATGGTTAGAAAAGAATTATCAGAAACTGAGATTGCTGAAAGTATACCAGACTTATGGCAACCTTTAACACAGGAACAAAGAGAGTTCTTGGCTCAGAACTTTACGATACAGAAGTATAAAAAGAATGAGACGATATACTGCGAAGGAGAAACTCCGATGCACCTTATGTGTCTTCTTAGTGGAAAAGTAAAAATCTACAAAGAAGGTGTGGGAGGACGTAGCCAGATTATCCGCGTATTAAAGACGAAAGAATATTTCGCATACCGAGCTTTTTTTGCCGAAGGGAACTTCGTGACAGCTGCTTCCGCTTTCGAGCCTTGCACTATCTGCCTTATTCCCATGCCGGCCATTATGAAACTGATAAAAGACAACTCTGAATTAGCTTTGTTCTTTATCCGCCAACTTTCTATAGATTTGGGAATTTCTGATGAAAGAACCGTAAATCTTACGCAAAAACATATTCGTGGACGATTGGCGGAATCTCTGTTATTTTTGAAAGATACTTATGGAGTAGAAGAAGATGAATCTACACTAAGCATTTACCTTTCACGAGAAGATTTGGCAAACTTATCAAATATGACTACTTCGAACGCAATCCGTACGCTTTCTAACTTTGCAACTGAAAAACTGATTACCATCGACGGTAGAAAAATTAAAATCATTGATGAAGAGAAACTAAAAAAAATCAGCAAAATAGGATAAAATCTAATATCAATTCATACTTCACACACACAGGCGTCCGTTTTTCCATAACAGACGCCTGTTTTTTTCTCTACTTACAAAACCTTTTTCAGCACCAGCTGTTATTAAAGAAACTAAAACCAAGAAACTATGAGTAAAGGTAAATTATGGGGAATCATCCTCCTTATTTTATTTGTGCTGGGATTCGGTATCTGGCTTTATACCAGTTCTGACGTAAAAAAAGATGTAGACCAGGAAGGCATAGGTGTGTTAGACGACATGACTATACCCGCTGTGGACTAAATAATAATAAACACTAACTTAAACTTTACATTATGGCTAAAGAATCTGTGAATATCCTGAAGGATAAAATTGACATTGTGGACTTATTGGCTCAGCTGAATGCAGCTCTGTCCGAAGAATGGTTGGCTTTCTACCAATACTGGGTAGGTTCATTCGTAGTAGAAGGCGCTATGCGCGGTGATGTACAACGCGAGTTTCAAGAACATGCAGCCGAGGAATATAACCATGCAAAATTATTGGCCGACCGTATCATTGAATTGGAAGGCGTACCCGTACTTGACCCTAAACAATGGTTTGATTTAGCTCGCTGCAAATATGATGCGCCCGTAGATTTCGGTTCGGAAATCTTGTTGAAACAAAATGTAGAATCCGAACGTTGTGCCATCTACCGCTATCAGCAAATTGCTGAATTCACAAACGGAATTGACTTCACCACTTGTGATATTGCCAAACATATTATGGCAGAAGAAGAGGACCATGAACAAGATTTGCAAGATTACTTAAATGATATAGCCCGCATGAAGGCTTATATTCTAAAAAAATAATCCACATCTGCTTCTATTCTTTTTTCTGTTTTGACGGAGAAAGAAAGGTAAGGCCGGTTTCTACTGCAAAAACCGACCTTATTTTATACTATTCATGCAAGTTGCCCCATAGTCCAAATAAATTAACCCATCTTACCTGTGAATCCCCAACGAATAACATTTATAACACTTGGCGGATTCTTACCAGTTTGGTCAATAGCCCTTCCAGCAAATCCAGTTTCAACATATTCGCTCCGTCACTCTTAGCGACAGAAGGGTCTTCGTGGGTTTCCATAAACAAACCGTCCACTCCTACCGCTATGCCAGCCTTGGCTACCGTTTCAATAAGCTGCGGCATACCACCTGTCACACCGGCAGTCTGATTAGGTTGTTGCAAAGAATGTGTCACATCCAGAATTACAGGAAAACCTAAAGTCTGCATTTCCGGAATACCCCGATAATCTACAATCAAATCCTGATACCCGAAAGTCGTTCCCCGCTCGGTCAGCATAACCTGATCATTACCCGCCTCCACCACTTTGTCAGCAGCAAAACGCATGGCGCCAGGTGATAAAAATTGTCCTTTCTTGATGTTGACAATCTTTCCGGTATGAGCTGCCGCCACCAGCAAATCAGTCTGGCGACACAGGAAAGCAGGAATCTGCAACACATCCACATATTCAGCGGCCATAGCAGCTTCTCCAGCACTATGAATATCGGTTACCACAGGAATTCCAAAAGTTTCCCGTACTTTACGAAGTACTTTCAAGGCCTTTTCATCACCTATTCCTGTAAACGAATCCAAACGGGAACGGTTAGCCTTACGATAAGATCCTTTAAACACATAGGGAATACCCAGTTTATCTGTTATTTTCACAATACGATCTGCTATTCGGAGAGCCATTTCCTCTCCTTCGATCACACAAGGACCAGCCAGTAAAAAGAAATTATCTGTCTTTCTTAAATCTGAAATTGTCATTATCTTACGTCTATTCATTGAGATATCTACTCTGCCTCTATCCTTAAAGCAAGAAATGGATATCTATAGTTTTTAATTAGGGATAATCAAAGTTATAGCTTCCGGCTGGATCGTAATTTCCAAAGGAAAATGGCGGTCTAAAATACGCCCGTCCAAACTGACAGAAGCATTCTGCGCACGTAGTACTTTTACTTTCCGTGTACGATAAGGTTTCACCATTTTATGATTTAAAATACGTCCCTGCAACAGCATCCACATACCCGAGAAAAGTTGAATTAACTCCGGACGATAAATAACCGACACATCCAACCAACCATTATAAGGAACTGCACTAGGTGTCAAACCGTATCCACGGGCACTTCCCACACATACCGTCATGATACGTCCACGAATATGTTCGCCATTGATACAAAGATGTGTACGGTACAATTTACGTTCAAACAGCAACAGGAACATGGAAGCGGCAAAAGACAACTCACGTATTCCCCAAAAACGGCGGGTACCATCTGAGATCTGTACAATACGCGCACCTAAACCTATATATATGGCATTCAGGAAATAGCGGGAGGTGTGCTTCTCTCCATCAAAATAATTACAACGCCCCACATCAATTTTCCTCAGACGACGATTGATAATCCAATCTACCGCTGCTTTATAATTATCTTCATCCAACCCCCAATATTTGGCAAAGTCATTACCAATACCATTAGGAATGATTCCAAAAGCGATATTTGTCTTATCCTCCACCATAGAAGTCATAATACCGTTAATAGCATCATTGATCGCTCCGTCTCCACCTACAATCACAATGGTTCGATAACCATTATTAGCCAAGGTACGGGCGAGTCGTTCCACCGATCCAAAACCTTCGGACTGTACGTAGTCAAAAACCACCTTACGGTTTTCCATATAGCTACGTATCTCATTCCAACGCTTCTGAGTCTTACGGCTTCCGGCTTTCGGATTATAAATAATCCCCCATCTGTTTGGTTCTACAGCCATAACATTTAGTTTTTAGTGTGTAACAAATTAATGATTTTTTCCACCTTATCTTCCATAGGCAGGCAAGCATCCAGCCAATGTATAGTGAACCCTCGCCGCTCCATGCCCCGGAACCAGGTCATCTGCCGTTTGGCAAATTGATGGATAGCTATTTCCAATTGATGAAACATTTCATTGAAAGAAAGTTTACCCAAGACATATAAAGTCAAATACTTATATTCCAATCCGTAATAAATCAAATCCTCGGAAGAAATACCACTATCCAACAAAGCCTTCACTTCGTTTACCATCCCTTCATCCAAACGCTGCTTCAAACGGTGGGATATTTTTTCACGACGTAACTCACGAGCTATATCTACTCCAATGATCAAACTATGAATTTGCGGGAACTCACGGTATTCCGCTGATTGGTGCTTGTAATACTCTTCTATTTCAATGGCCCGGATAGCCCGCTTTACAGTATCTACGTCCGTAGAGTTATGAAGTTTCTTGTAAGTTGACAACAACCGGGTGAGTTCCGCTAATGATTTATCTGCTAACGAGTCCCTAAGTTTGGGATTCTCTGGAACAGGAAGCAGCCTATATCCCTTCAACACGGATTCAAGATACATCCCCGTACCTCCGCATAATATAGGAAGTTTGTCTTTCCATCTCACTTGATCATAAGCATTCAAAAAATCACGTTGAAATTCAAATACATTATATTTATATCCGGGGTCTACAATGTCTATCAGATGGTAAGGTATTTGCTGTCCATTCACGACATAGTCTTCCAAATCCTTTCCCGTACCTAAATCCATCCGGCGATATACCTGCCGGCTATCTCCACTGATAATTTCGGTATCCAACTTGTAAGCTAAAGCCGCTGCCAAAGGAGTCTTTCCTGAAGCGGTAGGTCCTAATATCGTTATCAAATCGTACTTTTCCATCCTAAGTTTTTGTAACAGTCGCACAAAGATAACGAAAATGTGCAACTTAGCACGCAAAACTACATAAAAAAAAGCCGTCCGAATTACTTCAGACGGCTTTCGCTATATGGTTTTTAACTGATTAGCAGTTTACAGAAGCCATGTGAGCAATCAAATCCAATACTTTGTTAGAGTAACCGATTTCGTTGTCATACCAAGAAACCACCTTAACAAAAGTATCAGTCAAAGCGATACCAGCTTTAGCATCGAAGATAGAAGTACGAGTATCACCCAAGAAGTCAGAAGAAACAACTGCATCTTCAGTGTAACCCAATACGCCAGCCAATTCACCTTCAGAAGCTTCTTTCATAGCTGCACAGATTTCAGCATATGTAGCCGGTTTAGCCAAGTTAACTGTCAAGTCAACTACAGAAACATCCAAAGTCGGAACACGCATTGACATACCAGTCAATTTACCGTTCAATTCAGGAATAACTTTACCTACAGCTTTAGCAGCACCGGTAGATGAAGGGATAATGTTACCAGAAGCAGCACGACCACCTCTCCAGTCTTTCATAGAAGGACCGTCAACTGTTTTCTGAGTAGCAGTTGTAGAGTGAACTGTAGTCATCAAACCGTCAAGGATACCGAACTTGTCATTCAATACTTTAGCGATAGGAGCCAAACAGTTAGTAGTACAAGAAGCGTTAGATACGAATTGAGTACCTTTTACATATGTTTTTTCGTTTACACCGCAAACGAACATCGGAGTGTCATCTTTAGAAGGAGCTGACATTACAACATATTTTGCACCAGCTTCGATGTGAGCCTGAGCTTTGTCTTTGCTCAAGAACAAACCTGTAGATTCAACAACGTATTCTGCGCCTACTTCATTCCATTTCAAGTCAGCCGGATTTCTTTCAGCTGTGATACGGATAGCTTGACCGTTAACGATCAATTTGCTGTTTTCAACATCTGCTTCGATAGTACCGTTGAACTGTCCGTGCATTGTGTCATACTTCAGCATGTAAGCCAAGTAATCAACCGGGCAAAGGTCATTGATACCTACGATTTGAATATCGTTTCTTGTCATTGCAGCGCGGAAAACGAAACGTCCGATACGTCCGAATCCATTAATACCTACTTTAATCATTTTGTTTAAACTTTTAAGGGTTTTATAATGTTTAAAAATAAACTTTCGCTTACTAATTGCAATTCTTTCTGATTTGCGGTGCAAAAGTAAGAAAATGTTTTTATATTCGTAACCAAAATCATAATTAAATAATTGAAAAGATGGGAAAAAGTTCATTTTTACAGGAATTTAAGGCTTTTGCCATGAAGGGCAATGTGATAGACATGGCCGTCGGTGTGATTATCGGTGGGGCATTCGGAAAAATCGTCTCCTCCATTGTGGCAGATGTGATTATGCCTCCTATCGGGCTGCTGGTGGGCGGTGTCAACTTTACAGACTTGAAGTGGGTGCTGAAACCTGCCGAAATGGTGGACGGAAAAGAAATTGCTGCCGTGACCCTGAATTACGGTAATTTCTTGCAGGTCACCTTCGACTTCCTGATTATAGCATTCTCTATCTTCATGTTCATAAAGTTGTTGACCAAGCTGACTGAAAAGAAGAAAGAAGAGGCGCCTGCCGCTCCTCCGGCTCCCCCTGCCCCGAGCAAGGAAGAGGTGCTGCTGACCGAAATCCGTGATTTGCTGAAAGAAAAGTAATATCGAAGCGGAACTTCATAGGGATGTCAAAACCCTCTTGACGCTTTTTTTAGGCGCGGAATTCTAAGACCTACACAAGTTTTTGCACAGGAAACTTGCGTAGGTCTTAGAATTCCGCGCCTAATATTATAACATGATGAAAGCGTTCATGGCTTTTGATACATTCCCTAATGCATTTAACTCTCCCCGGTACCGCCGGAAACTGTCCCTTTTTATACTAAGCAGTAATCTTACCACAGCCGTGGTAAGAAAATAACATTGCTGTGGTAAGCAAGTTGCATAGCTGTGGTAAGAAAACAGCACGGTTGTAGTAAGAATAGCTTTTAGTATCCTTGTGGATAGTTCTAGCCTGAAATTAAAGCTGTTTTTAGTAAAAAAACGTTTTTCTGTCACATTATCCCTGATAATTCCTTTACTTTTTCTACTTTTGCAAATCATTTATTAAAGTCTATACGGATTTATATGCAAGAGAAGATTATTATTCTTGATTTCGGTTCGCAAACCACGCAGCTCATCGGCCGCCGGCTGCGCGAATTGAATGTCTATTGCGAGATTGTACCTTACAACAAATTTCCATACGGAGATGAGAGTGTAAAAGGAGTTATCCTTTCGGGTAGCCCCTTTTCTGTTTATGATAAGAGTGCATTCAAGGTAGATTTGAGCGGGATTCGTGGGAAATACCCCATTCTGGGTATCTGCTACGGTGCGCAGTTTATCTCCTACAGCAACGGTGGACGGGTGGAGCCGGCAGGAACCCGCGAGTACGGACGTGCCCATCTCGGTTCTTTCGATTCGGAGAATGTCCTTTTCAAAGGGGTAAGGAAGAATACCCAAGTATGGATGAGCCATGGAGACACGATTACAGCCATTCCCGACAACTTCAAGATTATAGCTTCTACGGACAAGGTAGCGATTGCTGCTTACCAGGTGTCCGGCGAGGAGATGTGGGGAGTGCAGTTCCATCCGGAAGTATTTCATAGCGAGGACGGTACGCAGATGCTGCGCAACTTCGTGGTGGACGTATGCGGTTGCAGCCAGAGCTGGAGCGCCGCATCGTTTGTAGATACTACTGTGGCCGAACTGAAGGAGCAGCTTGGCAACGACCGAGTTATCCTGGGACTGAGTGGCGGTGTGGATTCTTCGGTAGCCGCCGTGTTGCTGCATCGTGCCATTGGCAAGAACTTGACCTGTATCTTTGTGGACCACGGACTGCTTCGCAAGAATGAGTTCAAGAATGTGATGCACGACTACGAATGCCTGGGACTGAACGTGATTGGCGTGGATGCCAGCGAGAAGTTCTTCAAGGATTTGGAGGGAGTGACCGAGCCTGAGCAAAAGCGTAAAATCATCGGCCGCGATTTTATCGAGGTCTTCGATGCCGAAGCGCACAAGATAACCGATGCCCGTTGGTTGGCACAAGGCACCATTTATCCCGACCGCATCGAGAGCCTAAACATTACGGGCAAGACCATCAAGAGCCATCACAACGTGGGCGGTCTGCCCGAGGAGATGAACCTCCGTCTGTGCGAACCGTTGCAGTGGCTGTTCAAGGACGAAGTACGCCGCGTGGGACGCGAATTGGGAATGCCCGAACATTTGATTACCCGTCATCCTTTCCCCGGTCCGGGACTGGCTGTCCGCATCCTGGGGGATATAACACCGGAGAAGGTGCATACTTTGCAGGAAGCCGACGATATTTTCATTCAGGGCTTGCGTGACTGGAAAGTGCAGGATGCCGACGGCAACGAGACATCGCTCTACCATCAGGTCTGGCAGGCGGGCGTCATTCTTCTGCCCGTACAGAGTGTGGGCGTGATGGGTGACGAACGCACCTATGAACGTGCAGTGGCCTTGCGTGCCGTTACTTCCACCGATGCCATGACAGCCGACTGGGCGCATCTGCCCTACGAATTCCTGGGTAAGGTGTCCAACGACATTATAAATAAGGTGAAAGGTGTGAACCGCGTGACCTATGACATCTCTTCAAAACCACCCAGCACAATAGAATGGGAATAAGACCGACTGAAATTATTAACTTAAAAACAATATAGAAGAATGAAGCAGGATATGATTGTGATTCTGGATTTGGGAAGCCATGAGAACACAGTGCTTGCCCGGGCGATTCGTGCGTTGGGAGTATATAGCGAAATCTACCCGCACGACATTACTGCCGCCGAACTGAAGGCCTTGCCGAATGTGAAAGGCATCATCATCAACGGCGGCCCCAACAATGTGGTTGACGGGGTGTCCATCGACGTGTTGCCCGAGATTTACGAAGCGGGATTCCCCGTAATGGCTGCCGGACACGACAAGGCGCTGTGCGAAGTGAAGCTGCCGCAGTTTACGGATGATGTGGAAGCCATCAAGGAGGCTGTGAAATCTTTCGTATTCGATACTTGCAAGGCTGAGGCGAACTGGAACATGACGAATTTCGTCAACGACCAGGTGGAGTTGATACGTCGTCAGGTGGGCGACCGTAAGGTGCTGCTGGCACTGTCCGGTGGTGTGGATAGCTCCGTGGTGGCCGCTTTGCTGCTGAAAGCCATCGGAGACAAGCTGGTTTGCGTACACGTGAACCACGGACTGATGCGTAAGGGCGAATCGGAAGCCGTGGTGGAAATCTTTGGCAAGGAGCTGAAAGCTAACTTGATATACGTGGATGCTACAGACCGTTTCCTCTCCAAGCTGGAAAACGTGGCTGACCCGGAAGAAAAGCGCAAGATTATCGGCGGAGAGTTTATCCGTGTCTTTGAGGAAGAAGCCCGCAAGCTGGACGGTATCGACTTCCTGGGACAAGGTACCATCTATCCCGATATTGTAGAGAGTGGCACAAAAACAGCCAAGATGGTGAAGTCTCATCACAACGTAGGCGGTCTGCCCGAGGATTTGCAGTTTGAATTGGTGGAGCCGTTGCGCCAGCTGTTCAAGGACGAAGTACGTGCATGCGGTGTAGAGCTTGGATTGCCGTACGAGATGGTTTACCGTCAGCCGTTCCCCGGTCCCGGATTGGGAGTACGTTGTCTGGGAGCCATTACCCGCGACCGCTTGGAGGCTGTACGCGAGTCGGATGCCATTCTGCGTGAGGAATTCCAACTGGCAGGCCTGGATAAGAAGGTATGGCAGTATTTCACTGTGGTGCCCGATTTCAAATCTGTGGGTGTACGCGACAATGCACGTTCGTTCGACTGGCCCGTCATTATCCGTGCCGTCAACACAGTGGATGCCATGACCGCTACCATTGAGCCGGTGGACTGGCCCATCCTAATGAAGATTACCGACCGTATTCTCAAGGAAGTGAAAACCGTCAATCGCGTTTGTTATGATATGTCTCCGAAACCCAATGCGACTATCGAGTGGGAGTGAGATTGACCAATGATAATGATAGCCTCACCTTAAAAACGGTGGGGCTGTTTTTTTTATAACAAAACAACAAAGAATAGAACAATGAAACTTTTATGTATGATTGCTGTCTTTTTGTGCATCCCCTGGGTAGCCTCTGACGCACAGAAGCAGGACTGGGGAAATTTGAAACGCTATGCAGAGGCAAACAAGGAACTGGTACGGAAGGGAAAACAGAAGGACCGGGTGGTTTTTATGGGCAACTCCATCACGGAAGGATGGGTGGCAAACGATGCCGCTTTCTTTGAAGACAACGGTTATGTGGGCCGTGGTATAGGCGGGCAGACTTCTTCCCATTTCCTGCTCCGTTTTCGCGAAGATGTCATCAAGCTTGCTCCGGCGCTGGTCGTGATAAATGCAGGTACCAATGACATTGCGGAAAATGCAGGCGCTTATAATGAAGAATACACTTTTGGAAATATAGTGTCTATGGTAGAGCTGGCACGGGCCAATAAGATAAAGGTGATTTTGACGTCTGTGTTGCCTGCCGCTGCCTTTGGCTGGAATCCTTCGGTGAAGGATGCTCCGCAAAAGATAATGCAGCTGAATGCCAGAATCCGGAAGTATGCCCAGGAAAACAAGATTCCTTATGTCGACTATTACAGTGAGATGGTGGAAGGCGACAATAAGGCTCTGAACTCCTCGTATACCCGGGATGGGGTACACCCCACTCTAGAAGGGTATAAAGTGATGGAAGCCTTGATAAAGAAAGCGATAGACAAGGTGTTGTAGGAAATCTCGGTTCAGGTGGCCTATAAGAGCTTTTCTGCGTCGGGAATCATCATCTCGCCTCTGTGCAGTTCGAGCAGGCCTTTCTCCTGCATGCTGTTCAACGCTCTTGATACTCCCATACGGGTATCATTGACCACCTGAGCCAATTCTTCCATTTTTATTTTCAGTATTTTCCTGCCTGACGGACGTTCGATATGTGTCAGGATAAAGTTGCTGATACGTTTCTCAAGGTTGTCGGTGCTTTCTGCCCAAAGACGGCTGTTTAGGCTTTGGGCGCGGTTGCTGATGATATTCATGTAATTCAGGCGGAATATGTCATATTTGAACAATTCGCTCATGACGAAAGCCTTGCTGATGCTCACTGTGTGGGTCTCGGTTTGGGCGGTATAGGCCGAGACGTAGGAGGTGCTCATCCCGAACAGAGATTGTGGCTCGATGACATAAGGTGCCTGAAAATATTCCGTGGAGCTGTATGATGTATTCGCAGATGAAGTACATGAGGAGATTTCACCTTTCAATACGAATATCAGTTGACTGCATGTGTCACCGGCTTTCACGATAACTTCGCCGGCTTTATGCTTTGTAAAGCTCAGCTTGACTTTCCCCAGGATATTGGTAAAGTCTTCTTGTGCGAGTCCTTGAAAGAGTGGCAGTTGCAGTAATGTATCAAACATTGTATTCATAATGCTTTTTCTTCTTGTTTTGAAACAAAAGTAGATATTATCAAGGTGTACTGTAAACTCTTTGCCCCTCTTTTTGTTTTTTTTATTGTTTCTTAAACGTGCTATTCAATCCTTGTAGACGAATCCTCATCCTTCTCCTCTTCCTTCTTATCGTCCTCATCCTCATTGTTTTCCTCATCTTCGTCTTCCTCTTCGTCTTCCTCTCCGGCAAACGGATCGGGCCGTTGGGGACCGTATCCCATAAAGCCTATGGCGCATAGCGTGCCTGCTATGGCTCCGCTAAGGTGTCCTTCCCAGGAAGTGGTGGCTTTGGCAAATTGTGGGAACATATTCCATACCAGGCCGCCATATAGGAACGTTATCAACAGTGAAATGGCGATAAGCGGTACATGTTTGCGCAGAATGCCGCTGAAGAACAGAAAAAAAGCCAGTCCGTATATGATGCCGCTGGCTCCGATATGCCATCCCGGTTTCCCTATAAGAAAGGTAAGCGCACCGCATCCTATCCAAATGGCAAAGAAGATGTAGGGGGCTATATGCCGGTAGAAATAGAACAGACACCACATCAGGAAAAAGAGTGGAATCGTATTGGCGAACAGATGCTTGAAACTGCTGTGTACCAGTGGATGTGCGAAAATTCCGAACACGCCCCGCTGTTCCATCGGATATACTCCCAGTCGTGTGAAGTTCCAATCCATGCCTGTCTCCAAAAACTTTAAAATGTATAAAATGAATAGCAGGAATAGGGGTATAACCGCCGCCAATGCCATTCTGCGTATATCATGCTTCATATTTCGTACAGTGATTGCTATTTTTGTACAATACTACGGAATATTTGACGAAAACCGAAAAAAAACTGACTTTTTATTTTGCCTATAAGCTTTAATTCGTATTTTTGGGCATCGCTACATGGCTTGTAGCGCATATACCGAAATAATTAACCTTTAAATAATGCACAACTATGAGTTATTTACGATTTGACAAGACCCTGATGATTAATCTGCAAGAATCTTTGCCAAGGGAGATATTGCGGACGAATAGGTCGGGAGCCTATCATTGTACAACAATTGTAGATTGTAACACACGCAAATATCACGGTCTGTTGGTGATACCGGTCCCCAACCTCGATGATGAAAACCATGTGCTGCTGTCTTCTTTGGATGAAACTGTAATTCAGCACGGTGCGGAGTTCAACCTGGGGTTGCATAAGTATCAAGGAAACCACTTCAGTCCTAACGGGCACAAGTATATCCGAGAGTTTGACTGTGAAAATATCCCCACAACTACCTATCGTGTAGGAGGCGTCATCCTTCGTAAGGAAAAGATTTTCGTACACCATGAAAATCGGATTCTGATTCGTTATACCTTGGTCGATGCCCATTCGGCAACCACACTTCGTTTCCGCCCTTTCCTGGCATTCCGCAGTGTGCGCGAGTACACGCACGAAAATGCGCAGGCAAGCCGCGACTACCAGTTGGTAGAGAATGGCATTAAAACCTGCATGTATCCCGGTTATCCGGAGTTGTTCATGCAGCTCAACAAAAAGAATGAGTTCCACTTCCAGCCTGACTGGTATCGTGGTATCGAGTATCCCAAAGAACAGGAACGCGGATATGACTTCAACGAAGACCTTTATGTGCCGGGATATTTTGAAGTGGATATAAAGAAAGGGGAAAGCGTTGTCTTCTCCGCCGGTATCTCCGAGATTTCTCCCCGCAAGCTGAAGCAGACTTTTGAGTCCGAGGTGGCCGACCGCACTCCGCGTGACAGTTTTTACCACTGTCTGAAAAACTCGGCGCACCAGTTTCACAACAAGCAGGGGGAGGAGCATTATGTGCTTGCAGGCTATCCTTGGTTCAAGTGTCGCGCCCGTGACTTGTTCATCTCCCTGCCGGGTCTTACTTTGGCCTTAGGCGAGCAAGATGAATTTGAAGACGTGATGAAAACAGCCGAAAAGGCTATCCGTGAGTTTATCAATGGAGAACCTTCCTCCTATAAGATATACGAGATGGAGCATCCGGATGTGCTGCTGTGGGCTGTCTGGGCTTTACAGCAGTATGCCAAGGAGACTTCGCGTGAAAATTGCCGGCAGATGTACGGTAATCTTCTCGAGGAGATTGTTGACTATATCCATGAACGCAGGCATGACAATCTCTTCCTGCACGAAAACGGACTGTTGTATACCAATGGCACCGAGAAAGCGGTTACCTGGATGAACTCTACCGCCAATGGCCGCCCGGTTATTCCGCGTACGGGCTACATTGTGGAAGTGAATGCACTATGGTACAATACCCTGCGTTTTGTAGCCGATATGGTTCGGGAGGGAGGCAATGAAATTCTTGCCGATACACTGGACGCTCAGGCAGAAATCACCGGAAAGTCTTTCGTAGACGTCTTCCGCAATGAGTATGGCTATCTGTTCGACTATGTGGATGGTTATATGATGGACTGGAGCGTACGTCCCAACATGATATTTACCGTTGCCTTTGACTATTCTCCGTTGGATAGGGCCCAGAAGAAACAGGTGCTTGATATTGTGACGAAAGAACTGTTGACTCCGAAGGGCTTGCGTACACTGAGCCCCAAGAGTGGCGGATACAATCCGAATTATGTCGGCCCTCAGATACAGAGAGACTATGCCTACCATCAGGGAACAGCGTGGCCATGGCTGCTGGGCTTCTACATGGAAGCATATCTGCGTATCTATAAAGTGAGTGGCGTGTCGTTTGTAGAGAGATACCTCATCGGTATGGAAGATGAAATGACTTCCCACTGTATTGGCGCATTGCCCGAACTCTTCGATGGTAATCCTCCGTTTGTTGGAAGAGGGGCGGTGTCATTTGCCATGAATACGGCGGAAATCCTGCGTATCTTGAAGTTATTGTCTAAGTATAATTTATAAAAGGAGGAACGAAGATGAAAGTTTTAATGTTTGGATGGGAATTTCCTCCCAAAATATATGGTGGTCTTGCGGTTGCTTCTTATGGAATAACTAAGGGATTGAGTTTGCAGGGTGATGTGGAAACTACTTTCTGCATGCCCAAGCCGACGGGCGAAGAAGAGGACTTCTTGAAGATAGTGGGCATGAACCAGGTGCCTATCGTGTGGCGTGATGTCGATTACAATTATTTGAAGTCGAGGCTGACGCGCACATGACCGAGCGCATCTACGCCGGCAGCGGCGACATTCCGTGGGTCACCGGCACGATCGTGCGCCTGCGCTGCCCCATGTCGCGGTTCGCGCAGCTCAAGCCGGCGAACCGGCGCACGCCGGCAGACTTCTGCCAGCTCGTGGACTACCTTGCGGAGGAGCTGCGCTACACCTATGCGCCGCTGCTTGCAAGCGGGAAGCTCCTTCTGAGCATTCTGCGCTGCGAGCAGAACGGGCACGAACAGCTGCTCGCCCTCGACGCGCTCGAGCCGGAGTGGGACGGCGATGCCGTTGAGCTGCCGGAGACGAAGCTCGACCTCGGCGGCGGCCCGGTCACCGTCCGCTGCCGCTACGGGCTCATCATCAAAAGCAAGGGCAACGCCGTCTACTACAGGGGCAACATGGCGTCGAGCGGCTTCGAGATGCGGCGGCCTTCTCCTTGCGGATGGCCTCCGCGATACGCTCCAGGCCGGTCTGCACCGTGGCGCGGGGCATGGCCAAATTCACTCCATGTAATTATCATTCACATAATCCTGTGAAGCCACCCCCAATCCCGT
>OGZG01001141.1_pt1 | contig 20395 bp, 16 predicted proteins | sample 1576781 | NCBI WGS metagenome assembly OGZG01 (sample SAMEA3541502, study PRJEB24748) | human gut metagenome | biome: human gut; feature: human-associated habitat; material: faeces | place: China | collected 2012 | reverse complement strand
AAAAATGAAGCCGAATCTTTCCTGCCGCTTGTCAAAAAGCGCAAGATAGGCCCGGCGTGCGCCGGCGGCCCACGCGGGGCAACCCCAGGCGCTGCGGATCGAGGCTTTCGCGGCGGGCGCGCAAAAATGCCCCCAGCTGTTTGCGTCGATCGTCCGGCACGGCGATCGTCAACTCCCGTTGCGGCATCGTGGTCATCACCCCTCCAGCATAGTAGTGCCAGTACCAGTATAGACAGGAACTGGTACCCGTTTAATTTATCGGTAATGCTACGTCGGTCTGCTGAATGACGCAATGGAGAATCCCATGAATACGTCTGCTGTTTCACCCGGCCGCGCCGGTCTGTTGCTGCTGCTGGGCGGCCAGATGCTGCCGCTTATTGATACCTCGATCACCAATGTGGCGCTGGACGCCATCACCCACACCCTGGCGGCCAGCGCCACGCAGCTGGAGCTTATCGTCGCGCTCTACGGCGTCGCCTTTGCCGTCTGCCTGGCGATGGGCAGTAAGCTTGGCGATAACTATGGCCGCCGGCGCCTGTTTATGTGGGGCGTCGCCCTCTTTGGCATCGCTTCCCTGCTGTGCGGGATGGCGAACAGCATCAGCGCCCTGCTGGCGGCCCGCACCCTGCAGGGCGCCGGGGCGGCGCTGATTGTGCCGCAGATCCTCGCCACCCTGCACGTGACCCTCAAAGGCCCCGCCCACGCCCGGGCCATCAGCCTGTATGGTGGGATCGGCGGGATCGCCTTTATTGTCGGACAGATGGGCGGCGGCTGGCTGGTATCGGCGGACATCGCCGGGCTGGGCTGGCGCAACGCCTTTTTTATCAATGTGCCGATCTGCCTGCTGGTGTTGGCTCTGAGCCGCCGCTATGTGCCGGAAACCCGTCGCGAGACGCCGTCGCGTATTGACTGGCAGGGCACGCTGTACCTCGCGCTGATCCTCTGCTGCCTGCTGTTCCCGATGGCCCTCGGTCCGGAGCTGCACTGGCCGCTGTGGCTGCAGCTGATGCTGGTGGCGGTCCTGCCGCTGCTGTTCGCCATGCGTCAGAGCGCCCTGCGCCAGCAGCAGCGCGGCGACCATCCCCTGCTGCCGCCGCGTCTGCTGCAGTTGACCAGCATCCGCTTCGGGATGGCCATCGCCCTGCTGTTTTTCAGCGCCTGGTCCGGCTTTATGTTCTGCATGGCGCTGACCATGCAGGAGGGGCTGGGGATGGCGCCGTGGCAGTCCGGCAATAGCTTTATCGCCCTCGGCGTGGCCTATTTTATTTCGGCGCTGTATGCCCCGCGGCTTATCGCCCGCCACAGCATGGGGCGGATCCTGTTGACTGGTCTGGCGGTGCAGATCGCCGGGCTACTGCTGCTGTGCGCCACCTTCTCCCGCTTCGGCATCGCCACCACCGCCCTGACGCTGGTCCCCGCCACGGCGCTGATCGGCTACGGTCAGGCGCTGATCGTCAACAGCTTTTACCGGATTGGCATGCGCGATATCAGCGCCAGCGACGCCGGGGCCGGGAGCGCCATCCTCAGCACCCTGCAGCAGGCGACCCTCGGTCTCGGACCGGCTATCCTTGGTTCGCTGTTCCTGGCGCTGGCCCGTCGCGGCGGCGGAAACTATCCGCAGGCGCTGATTGATTTTCTGCTGGTCGAGGTGGCCATGATGCTGTTGCTGGGGGCGATCGCGCTGTGGCTGCGCCATCATCTCAACCGACAGCCGGCGACGGTAGCGTCGTAATACCGGCGGCGGTGATTTGCATAATAGCTATCCAGCGGTCATCATACCCGCTGGATATTCAGGAGACGTTATGCAGGAATTAATATCGCAAATTGCCGCCTTAGGAATCGAAATAACCCCCACCCGCTCGCTGATGATTATCTTCGGCATTATCTTATTCACCGCCGTGGTCGTGCATCTGATATTGCACAAAGTGGTCCTGCGCGCTTTTGAAAAACGGGCGTTGGCCAGCAGCCATCTGTGGCTGCAAATCATCACGCAGAATAAACTCTTTCACCGACTGGCCTTTACCCTGCAGGGGATCATCGTCAACGTGCAGGCGGTGCTGTGGCTGCAAAAAGGCAGCGAGGCCGCGGAAATATTAACCACCGTGGCTCAGCTATGGGTGATGATATATGCCATGCTGTCCTTCTTCTCGCTGCTGGATGTGATCTTAAAGCTGGCGCAGAAATTTCCTGCCGCCTCTCAGCTGCCGCTGAAGGGGATATTCCAGGGGATTAAGCTGGTGACGGCGATTATTATCGGCATCCTGATTATTTCGCTGCTGATAGGCCAGTCACCGGCAATCCTGATTAGCGGGCTCGGCGCGATGGCCGCGGTGCTGATGCTGGTGTTTAAAGATCCGATCCTCGGTCTGGTGGCCGGTATCCAGCTCTCTGCCAACGATATGCTCAAGCTTGGCGACTGGCTGGAGATGCCGAAGTACGGCGCCGACGGCGCGGTGATCGATATCGGCCTCACCACGGTCAAGGTACGCAACTGGGACAACACCATCACCACCATTCCAACCTGGTCGCTGGTCTCCGACTCGTTTAAAAACTGGAGCGGCATGTCGGCCTCCGGCGGCCGCCGCATCAAACGCAGCCTTAACATCGACACCACCAGCATTCATTTTCTTGATGAACAGGAGCAGCAGCGCCTGATCCGGGCGAAGTTGCTTAAGCCCTATATGGATTCGCGCCACGAGGAGATTAGCGCCTGGAACCAGCAGTACGCCGGGGAACAGTCGGTTCTCAATGAGCGGCGAATGACCAATGTCGGCACCTTCCGCGCCTATCTGCAGGAGTATTTACGCCATCATCCACGCATCCGCCAGGATATGACCCTGATGGTGCGCCAGCTGGCGCCGGATGCCAACGGGTTGCCCATCGAGATCTACTGCTTCACCAACACCGTGGTGTGGGCGGAATATGAGGGGATCCAGGCGGATATTTTCGACCATGTCTTCGCCGTGGTGGAGGAGTTTGGCTTACGCATTCATCAAACGCCCACCGGCAACGACATTCGCGCGCTGGCGGGCGCCTTCTCCCGCTGATCCTCAGGCGCTGGCGCGGGCTATCACGCGCCAGTCCATCATCACCCGCTCGACGGCGGCGTCGGGATCGTCGATGCGTTTCATTAACAGATCCACCGCCGTGCGGCCGATCGCCCGGGAGGGCTGTTCGACGGTGGTCAGCTGCGGGGAGACCACTTCCGCCAGCTCGGTGCCGTCGAAGCCGATCACCGCGATATCCTCCGGCACCCGCAGTCCGGCCTGGTCAATCGCCCGCAGCGCCCCGGCAGCAAGTGAGTCCGAAACGGCAAACACCGCGTCGGGCTGCTCGTCTTGCGACAGCAGCTGCTCCATCGCCCGTTTACCGGCCGCCGCGCTAAGATCCTGCGCGTAAGTCACCTGCTGATACACCAGACCGTGCACGTGCAGCACGCTTTTATAGCCGCGCTCGCGCAGACGGGCATAGCGATAGCTCAGGTCGTGATTAATGAGCGCAATGCGGCGGCGGCCGCTATCAGCCAGTCGGGACACCGCCCCCTGAGCCGCCTCGACGTCGTTAATCCCGACGCAGGAGATGCTGCCGGTGTCGGCATACTCCGCGCACTGCACCCAGGGCGCATCGCCAATCATGGTGGTCAGTTCCGGCAGGCTGGAGAGCGCGTTCATGGTAATAATGCCGTCGACCATTTTGCCGGAGAGCAGCTGCAGGCCCGAGGTCGAGCGGGCCAGATCCGACCCGGAGTTACACAGCAGAATGCGGTAGCCATTCTTCTCCGCCTCTTCTTCTATCCCTTTCACCACCTCGGCGCAAAAGGGGTTAGCGATATTGGAGACCATCACCAGGATCATATTGCTGCGAGCGGTTCGCAGCTGACGCGCCAGCAGGTTCGGCTGATAGTTGCTCTCTTTGATCGCCTGCAGCACGCGCTCACGGTTTTTGGCTTTTACCGTATCGCTGTTGTTCAGCACCCGCGACACCGTGGCCACCGAGACGCCGGCCAGACGAGCAATTTTCTGAATAGACATAAACCCTGCACTTCCTGCGATAGAGGTGGATCCTGCAGGCTATCATAAATGACCTCTGGTCAGCCTGCCAGCCTGGCGCGAAAGCGCGGGAACGCACGAGAAAACTATTAAAAATCAGGGCTTCTCTCCCACGCCGTTAACGCGCATCCTTTTGCCGTTCCACCCGGTTCGCGCTCTGGCGACAGCCCCCCTGGCGCCCTATTTCTTCGTTTATGATTAAGGATGATATCTCCATGAGGCTCTCCACCGCGGTTCTCGCCCTCAGCTGTGCCCTGGCAACGATCACCGGCTGCACCTCGTCAAAATCGTCACCGGAACGCCACGCTTACGCGTTTGTCGCCCACCGCTCCGATTTTGTCGGCGGCAATTTCACCGTCAACCGCCAGGAAAATTACCGTTTAAACCTGCCGACCTTCACGGCAATGTACGCCCGCGGCCAGCAGGATAAAGCCGCTGGCATGAGTGAAAGCGACGCCCGCCGCACCGCTGAGGCCATCAAACAACAGGCGGCGCAGGGCACCCGCACCGAGCACGCCTTTACCGGCAACGCCAGCGACAAATGGGATAATGCGATGGAAAATAAAGATGCCGTCCTGTTCGGCAACGAGCTCTCCGGTGCCTATCTCGACGGCTATCTTGGGGTGAAATAATCCTGCGCCCCGCCTGCGCTCAGCGTTCGACGCTGACCCAGCGCTGCTGCTGATGGCTTTTGACGATCGCCTCGATGATGTACATCACATCGGCGCCGTCGTCGAAAGCGGCGAAGCGCCGGGCCCCGGCCTCCGGCATCTTCCCGGCGCGCACCGCCTGATAAAAATGCCCCATCATATTCTTGAAGGCATCCGGCCAGCCCTCAATATGGCCGCCGGGATAATGGGCGCTGGCGGCGGCCTCCGGCCGCAGCAGGCTCGGGTCGTCGCTGAGCAGGCGATCCGGCTGCTCGCGGTGGCCGATCCACAGTCGCTGGGGCACTTCCTGATCCCAGGCCAGAGAACAGAGGCTGCCGTTAATCTCCACCGCCAGACGGTTTTTCCGCCCGGCGCTCACCTGGGAGACCATCAAGCTGCCTTTGCTGCCATCGTCAAAACGCAACAACACCGAGCCAAAGTCCTCAGTATCGACAGGCCGGGTTTCATATGCCTGCGCCTCGTGAACGGCGCTGAAGGTCGCTTTGCCATTGACTGGCGCTTTACGCGTCGGCCAGACAATCGACAGATCCGCCATCACCTCGACAATCCGCCGACCGGTCATAAACTGCACGGTATCGCACCAGTGGGAGCCGATGTCGGCCACCGTCCGCGACGCGCCGCCCTGCGCCGAATCGACCCGCCAGTTGTAGTCGGTCTCCAGCAGCATCCAGTCCTGTAAATAGCTGCCGTGCGCCGCGAAGATCCTGCCGACCTCGCCATGGCGGATCATCGCCGCCGCCTGCTGGACCATGGCGAACTGGCGATAGACGAAGCTGACGCCATGCACCACGCCGGCCCGGGCGGCAAGCGCCACCAGCTCCCGCGCCTCCTCCGCCGTCATACACAGCGGCTTTTCCGAGAAGACGTGCAGCCCGGCGGCGAGGATCTGCCGGTTAATCTGGGCATGCAGATGGTTCGGCGTACAGTTATGCACCACCTGCAGCCCCGGATGGGCCAGCAGCGCCTCCACGCTGTCGTAGGCATGGGCAATGTTCAGCGCCTGCGCCTTGCGCTGCGCCGCCTCAAGGCGGCTGTCGCACAGCGCCACGACCTCGACATCTCCCAGCCGCCGCAGCGCCTCCAGATGCGCCGGGCCAATAAACCCTGCCCCGATTATCGCAACCTGAATCATGTTATTCCCTCCCGCCGGCGGCAAAGTCATCGAAGGCCCGTCCGGCAACGGGAATGATATGGCGGCGGATAAACTCGCTGCCCTCGCGCGCGCCGGTCTCGGCGTCCTTCAGGCAGCACTCCCACTCCAGCACCGCCCAGCCGTCAAAATCATATTCGGTCAGCTTACTGAACACCCCTTTGAAGTCGATCTGCCCGTCGCCGGGAGAGCGGAAACGCCCGGCCCGCTGCTGCCAGGGCTGGTATCCGCCATAGACGCCATTGCGCCCGTTGCGGCGAAATTCGGCGTCCTTGACGTGAAACGCTTTAATACGCGAGTGATAGATATCGATATAAGTCAGATAGTCCATCTGCTGCAGATGCAGGTGGCTCGGGTCATAGAGCATATTGCAGCGCGGATGGTTATCCACCAGCGCGAGAAAACGCTCAAAGGTCACGCCATCGTGCAGATCTTCGCCGGGGTGGATCTCATAGCAGACATCGACGCCCTGTTCGTCGAAGTGGTCCAGCAGCGGCCGCCAGCGCCGGGCCAGCTCGGCAAAGGCCTCATCCAGAAGCGGCTGATTGTGCGGCGGCCACGGATAAAAAAAGGGCCATGCCAGCGCCCCGGAAAAGGTCGCATGGGCCTTCAGCCCCAGGCGGCCGGAGGCCACTGCCGCCTGGCGCACTTTCTCCACCGCCCAGCGCTGGCGCGCCTGCGGATCGCCATGTAACGCGGCTGGGGCAAAGGCGTCAAACGCCGCGTCATACGCCGGATGCACCGCCACCAGTTGCCCTTCAAGATGAGTGGACAGCTCGCTGATGACCAGCCCATGCTCCGCCAGGGTGCCGCGGACCTCGTCGCAGTAGGTCTGGCTCGCCGCCGCTCGCTCGACATCAAAAATCGCCGGGTGGTTGCAGGGGATCTGCAATGCCCGGTATCCCAGGCCGGCGGCCCACTGCGCCACCCCCGCCAGCGTGTTAAACGGCGCCTGCGGGCCAATAAACTGCGCCAGAAAAATGCCCGGTCCCTTAATCGTTTTCATACCCCCTCCTGAAAAATTAGTGCGGCTCTTTCTCGTTGTACTGGAAAGAGAAAAGGAAAATCAGCGCGATAACCGCGGCGGCCACCGCCGGGATCCACCAAAAGGTCACCCAGGCCTGCGGCACGCTCTGGCCGGCCACCAGATGGTTATACAGCGCGCCGGAGATCTGCGAGCCCAGCAGCATGCCGATCCCGTAGGTGAACATCACAATCATGCTCTGCGCCTGGCCTTTGACCTTCTCGCCCGCCACGCGGTCGGTGTAGATAAAACCGACGACAAAGAAAAAGTCATAGCACACGCCGTGCAGCAAAATGCCCAGATAGAGCAGGAAGCGCCCCTCTTCGCTGACCCCGAGGGCAAAAAAGGCGTAGCGGACAAACCACGCCACCATGCCGATGAGCAGCATATATTTCACCCCGAGGCGACGGAACAGCAGCGGGATCACCAGCATAAAGACGATCTCTGACATCTGGCCGAACGACATCGCGGTGCTGACATCCTTGACGCCGGCATCCGCCAGATACGACGCGGTATAGGCGTAATAGGTGCCTAACGGCACGGAAATTAAGGTGGCGCAGAGGGAGAAAATCAGGAAGTGACGGGTTTTCAGCAGCGCGAAGGCGTCCGCGCACAGCAGATCGCGAAACTGCACCGGCATGCCTTTGGCCGGCGCCGGGGTATGGGGCAGCGTCAGGCTGTAGATCGCCAGCGCCACCGAACAGAGCGCCGCCACGGTGAAGATGCCGGTGGTATCAGAGATGCCGGTCACCCCGATGCAGATCCCGGCGATAATCCAGCCGATGGTGCCGAACACGCGGACCACCGGGAAGGTTTTATCGATATTGGCCAGGCTGTGGAACGCAATATTGTTGGTCAGCGCCAGGGTCGGCATATAGCACAGCGTATAGCCGAACAGCAGGCCAATCAGCAGGGCGCCGTTCTGCGCCACCAGCGCCTGGGGGACAAACCACAGGATCGCCGCCCCGGCCAGGTGCATCACCGCCATCACCTTCTGCGAGGCGAAAAAGCGGTCCACCAGCATCCCCAGCACAAAGGGGGACAGGATGGAGGCGATCGGCCCGGCGGAGAACGCATCGCCGATCAGCAGTGACATCTCATAGCGGGTCATCACCAGCCCCAGGGTCACCGACCAGCTGCCCCAGATAAAGAACTGCATAAACATCATTAACGACAACCGCGGCACCAGAAAACGGTGGCTCACGCGGACACTTTCCCGACCTTCTGTTGTTGTGACCATGTTGCTCGCCCTCAGAAAAGTAATCGATTACAAAATCGCTCAACACAAAAGTAATCGATTACAAAAAGAAGATCGCCAGACAAATTCCCCACCTGCGAAGAGGATCACAATAAAAAGGCAGGCAGCCCCGCCGGACGGCGGGGCGTCTCGCTTACGCCGGGCGGCGCAGCAGTTTGAAGGCGATAAACAGGAACAGGATCCACACCGGCAGCAGGATTGCCGACAGGCGCATGCCGTCGATAGTGCACATCAGCACCAGAATCAACCCAAGGAAAGCAATGCAGAAGTAGTTGCTGGCGGGCGCCAGCAGCGCTTTGAACTTCGATTCACGCCCTTTGCGGCGCTGGGCGGCACGGAACTTCAGGTGCGCCATACAGATCATGATCCAGTTCAGGAGCAGCGTCGCCACCACCAGGGCCATCAGCAGCCCCAGCGCTTCATGCGGCAGCAGGTAGTTCAGCACCACCACCAGCGAGGTAATGACGCCTGACAGCAGCAGCGAATTCACCGGCACGCCGCGTTTGCTGACGCGGGCGAGGAACGTCGGCGCATTGCCCTGCACCGACAGGCCGAACAGCATCCGGCTGTTGGAGTACACACCGCTGTTATAGACCGACAGCGAGGCCACCAGAATGACGAAGTTCAGCGCGGAGGCCACCATGTTGCTGTCGAGATGATGGAAAATCATCACAAACGGGCTGCTGTCGGATTTGATCTCCACCCACGGGTAGAGCGCCAGCAGCACCACCAGCGAACCGATATAGAACAGCAGGATACGATAAACCACCTGGTTGACCGCTTTCGGGATGCTCTTTTCCGGGTTTTGCGCTTCGGCGGCGGTGATGCCGATAAGCTCCAGCCCGCCGAAGGAGAACATAATTACCGCCAGCGACAGAATAAGACCGTGCCAGCCGGTGGCGAGGAAGCCGCCGTGTTTCCACAGGTTGTCGAACCCGGCTTTGCTGCCGCCGTGGCCGCCAAACAGCATCCACAGGCCAAAGGCAATCATGCCGATAATCGCCAGCACCTTGATCAGCGCGAACCAGAACTCCGCTTCGCCATACAAGCGTACGTTGACCAGGTTGACGGCGTTAATAATGATGAAGAAAGCCGCCGCCCAAACCCAGGTGGGCACGTCGGGAAGCCAGTACTGCATATAGATCCCGGCGGCGGTCAGCTCCGCCATCCCTACCAGCACGAACATCACCCAGTAGTTCCAGCCGGAGAGAAAGCCGGCGAACGGCCCCCAGTATTTATAGGCAAAGTGGGCAAAGGAACCGGATACTGGCTCTTCCACCACCATTTCGCCCAGCTGGCGCATGATCAGAAAAGCGACAATCCCGGCCACGGCGTAGCCCAGTAAGACCGCCGGACCGGCCATCTGGATAGCGGGACCAATGCCGAGAAACAGGCCGGTGCCAATGGCGCCGCCAAGGGCGATAAGTTGAATGTGTCGGTTCTGTAAACCGCGATGAAGCGTCGGGCCACTTTCCGTGACGGTCTCCGACGACGTTGACGCGTCTTTCACGTCGTTCCCCTGTGTGTTTTTGTGAAGGGGCACCTTTTATCACTTAGGGGGGATTGTCGCAAGTTGCGTGGGGCGAGCGTCAGCCGCCCGCCCCGCTTTTTTTAGCGTCAGAAGTCGTAGCTCATTGAGACGCGGACGGTACGCGGATCGCCTTCGAACAGGTAAGTACCGGTATCGTCAATGCCAGACCAGTACTTCTCGTTGGTCACGTTGGTCACCCCGACGCGCCAGATCATTTCGTTCTGGTCGGCGTTCAGACGCATACGATAGCGCAGGCCTAAATCCAGGGTGGTGTAGCTATCCAGCTTCTTGGTATTGGCCGCATCGGCATACTGCGAGCCGCTATGATTGACGCGCGCGGTGGCGGTCAGGCCTTCCACCGGCTTGATGTCATATTCGGCGCCGAGTACCGCGTAGAAGTTAGCCACCCCGATGGCATCTTTACCGTCGGTTGCGCCTTCAGCGGTTTTAGTCTGTTTGGCATCCAGCCAGACGGTACTGGCGTTAAGACGCAGTCCCAGCATCGGCTCGCCAAAGACGTTCATCTCTACGCCGCGGTTACGCTGCTCGCCGTCGAGGCCGTAATTGCCAGCGGTATCGGAAATGGCGTTCGGTTTTTTGATTTCAAACAGCGCCAGCGATCCTCCGATCGTACCGTAGTCGATCTTGACGCCCACTTCGTCCTGCTTCGAGTGCGCGATCCCGGTACTCTGCCCGGCATTGGCCGCCGTCGTCGGCGCCACAGAGCCCGGCTGCAGCGCTTCGGTATGGTTAGCATACAGCGACAGCTGCTCCCACGGCTTGTACACCAGGCCAAACGTCGGCATCCAGCGGCTTTGGGTATAACGCGAAGAGGTATCTTCCAGCCCGGTGGCGTTGCTGTAGTTGCGCACAACCACTTTCTGATGACGAGCAGCGGCGGTAAACAGCACTTTATCGTTAAAGAAGCCGAGGGTATCACTCAGCAGCCAGCCCTGCGTACGGCTGCGCGAGGTGACCAGCGGATCGTGGTAGTTGCCGCCAAAATAGGCGTTATCCGGCATCGCCACATCATGGTTGTCATAGATATTAGTGGTCGGGTTCCTGGCCGACATCCGCCAGGCGGTCGCATCGGTATGCACCTACGCCGCATAGCCGAGGTTCACCTTATGCGAAATCGCGCCGGTATTGAAATCGCCGCGTACCCCGCCCATGCCGCTGATCGCGTCGATAATGCGGTTAGTATCCAGGCGGCCCACCGTCGCATCGCCGTTTTTATTCAGAAGCTTCGGCGCGCTGTAGGTACCAATTTCATGCGAATGCTGGCCGCCGAGGGCGCTGTATACCGTCCAGCTATCGGTCAGGTCATATTCTGCCTTCGCCATGCCGAACTCGCTTTCAATATCGCTATAGCCCCACTTCTGGCTGTAGTTTTTGCTGTTGTCCGGCAGCGCCGGAACGAAATCCACGCCGCTGATATTGACGCCCATCGTACCGCCGTGGAACGTTTTCTTCTGATAGCCGAAATCGAGCGAGGAGCGGAAACGGTCGCCGCGGTAATCAAGCCCCAGCGAAGCCAGCGTGGTACGGCGTTTATCATTATCGATAGCGCCTTCACCCTCGCGGTGCACCAGGTTGACCCGGGCGCCGAACTGGTTGTTGTCGCCGAAACGGCGCCCCAGGTCGAGGGTGCCGCCCACCTGAGAATCAGAGGTATAGTCGACGCCAACGCGTGCGGTCGGCAGATCTTCCGCCCGCTTCGGCTCGAGGTTAATCATCCCGCCGACGCCGCTGCTGGCCGCGCCGTTAAGCAGGCTGTTAGCCCCTTTGAAAATTTCAACGCGCTCCAGCATCTGGGTGTCCATCACCTGACGCGGCACCACGCCCGCCAGGCCGCCCATCGTCATGTCATCGCCATCGAGCTTAAACCCGCGGATTCGATAGGTCTCGGCGAAGTTGCCGTAGCCCTGTACGGCCTGCACGCCAGCGTCGTTACTGACGACATCGGCGATAGTTTTCGCCTGCTGATCCTGAATCAGCTTCGAGGTATAGCCGATGACGTTAAACGGGACGTCCATCGCTTTTTGTTCGCCAAGCATCCCCAGACGGCCGCCGTGGGCGATCTGGCCATCGAGGAATGCCGGAACCACCAGGTCGCCGCCGGATTTAAAATCGCTGGTTTCGTTAGCCTCGACGATGAGGGTCTCTTCGCCAGGCTGCTTCGCGGCGGCAGCGTCCGCGGCCATCGCCGTTTGACTGGCGGCGCCGATGGCTAAGGCCAGCAGCGTTTTACGCAGCGGGAAGGATGAATAGTGCGTGGTGTGCATAATTTGCCCCATGGATGAGGATAAATGAATCAAAGGGCCCGTCGCCGGACCCGTTATTTTTATTGCGCGTTCAGGTCGATACGTACGACGCTGTCCGGGCCTTTAGTGGAGTGGTCTTTATTGAAGGGCTGTTTGACGGTGACAAACAGCGTCTGACCATCGGCGGAAAGCAGCAGGCTGTTGGGATTGGCCGGCAGCGCCCAGCTTTTCTTCAGCGTGTAGCGGCTGGCGTCAAGGCTGATGACCTTGCCGGATTCACGCTGTGAAATATAAATTTCGTGGCGTTTCTTATTGAACTGCACCGCCAGCGAATCGCCGACGTCGAGCTGTTTAAGCAGCTTGCCGCTGTGGATATCCAGCACCAGAGTGGTTTTCGCTTTCGAGTTATCAGTCACAAACAGGCGGCCGGTGTCGCTATCTTCGGCCATATTAAGCAGCAGCGCTGGCTTGTCGCCCAGCGGCTTCCAGCGCTGTTCAATACGCTGGTTATGTGGGTTGATCACCAGAATTTCACCGCTGCCGTTAGCGGCGTACACGCGACCGGTTTGTGCGGAGTAGTGCAGGCCGGTCATCCATTTACCGGTATTTTTAATCCGTGTTTTCAGCTTCAGAGTGGTGGCGTCAACCACCCAGATTTGCGCCGGGTCGGCGACCGCACCAACGTAGAGAGTATTGTTCAGCAACAGCAGCTGGCGGGCCCCATAAGGGCGACCTTTTTCATTGCGCTCGCTGAACAGCAGGCGGTTTTTTACCTTTCCGGTGGCGGTGTCGATAGCGCTGATGCCGCCGTCCAGCGAATTGCTGACATACAGCGTTTTACCCTCCGCAGAGAGCTGTAAAGCGAAGTTTTTCAGATCGGTGTGCGTCAGGCCGATGGTATTGAGGGTGTGCGGATCCAGTGTGTAGACCGCCCCGCCCTGCACATTTTTAAAGCCTTCAGCGCTGGCGACGTACAGCGCATCACCCTGCGGGCTTAACGCCATCTCGTACAGCCCTTCCGCTAGCTGGCGCTGCAGCGGTTGCGCCACGTTAGGGGCTGGCGAGTCGACAACCGGTTGGGAAACGGCAGAGGAATGAGGCGTCGCGCAGCCGCTTAACGCCGCGCTGATGGCCAGCGTCAACGTCGGAAGTGTGTATTTCATTGGATCAACCCTATAAAAAATCAATGACCCGATGGACGCGCAGCGACCGATATTGTCTGTTTCCAGCCTGCTGTCTTTACGTCACCCTACGCCTTCGCGACTCTTAGTGAACGACTCACTGGCGCAGCTCGAACCTTGCCAAAATTACGAATGAAAAAGAGAATGAGAACTATACTCATTATCTAATGTCAAACAAGTCCTGGCGGGCAAAAAAGATAATCTGCTGATTTTTTTTACGGCAATGGCGGATAACGAGGGGAAGAAAGGATCCGCGAAGGGAAAAAGAGTCCCGGAAGCGAGGCAGTGCCCCCTCCCGGTTTCAGGGCCAGAAGGCGCAGGATGTGTCGCCCATCTGGCGCAAAGCGACACATGACAGCGCTATGTCGCTGAACGGCGATTAATAGCGCACCATCACCGACTTCAGCTCCGTATAATCATCGATAAACGCGCTGCCGAATTCGCGCCCGATGCCCGAGCCCTTCATGCCGCCGAACGGTACCGCCGGGTCGAGGAAGGTATGCATATTGACCCACACGATGCCGGCGTCAATCGCCTCCGAGTAGCGCAGCGCCTGGCGAATATTATCGGACCAGACGCTGGCCGCCAGGCCATATGGCGACGCATTGATCCGCGCCAGCGCCTCTTCTTCACTGCGATAGCCGATAAAGCTGCATACCGGACCGAAGGTCTCCTCGCGCATCAGGGTGCTCTCTTCGCTGCGGACTTTAACCGCCGTCGGCTGCAGGAAATACCCCTCTCCCGGCAGCGCTTCGCCGCCGCAGACGATGGTATCCCCCTCGTCGCGCGCGGTCTGGATCAGTTTGAGCACTTTCTCGTACTGCTGGCGGTTAGCCAGCGGCCCCATCAGCGTCCGTTCATCCAGCGGCGATCCCGGCGCGAAGGCGCTGAGCTTGTCTTTCAGCAGCGCCAGCACCGCATCCAGTTTGCCCTGCGGCAGATAAAAACGCTCCGCAGCGGCGCAAATCTGTCCCTGGTTCAGGTAGCCGGCTTCAATAATGCCGTTGACCATCGCCTCCGGCGTCAGGTCATCGAGGAACAGCGCGGCGTTTTTGCCCCCCAGTTCAAGGGTCACCCGTTTACCTGACGCGCAGGCCGACTGCTGGACTTTTTCACCGGTGGCCACCGAGCCGGTGAAGCTCACCTTGGCGCAGGCCGGATGCGTCATCAGCCGCTGGGCAATCTCGCCGCCGGCGCCGTTGACCACGTTAATCACCCCATCCGGGATACCCACCGCTTTCGCCAGCTCCGCCACGCGCAGCAGCGTCAGCGGCGTATACTCGCTCGGTTTGAGGACGATGGTGCAGCCGCAGACCAGGGCCGCCGCCAGCTTCCAGATGGCAATCATGATGGAGAAGTTCCACGGCACGATGCCGACCACCACCCCCAGCGGCTGGCGGCGGGTGAAGGCGGTATATTTCTCACCGTTCATGGAGGGGAGCGAGACATCCAGCGTTTCGCCGGTGACTTTCCCCGCCCAGCCGGCGAAGTAGCGCAAAAACGCCACCGATTGATCCAGCTCCAACATCCGCGCCAGCATGATGGTCTTGCCGGAGCAGAGACTTTCCAGCTGCGCCAGCGCTTCGCGATGCTCAGCCAGGGCATCCGCCAGCTTCAACAGCAGCGTACCGCGCGCCAGCGTCGGCATCTCACGCCACTGACTGAACGCCTGGCGGGCGCTCTCCATGGCGCGATCCGCCTGATCCACATCCGCTGCCGTCACCTCAGCAATTGCCTGACCGGTGGCCGGGTTAATCACCGCGAACGGCGCGCCGTGGCCCGCCTCACGTTGACCGGCAATAAACTGCCCGTGTGGCTGGCGTAAAAAGGCGGTCACTTCCGCCAGTAAGGTTATCTCGCTCATCGTCAGCACCCGTTTTTTTAGCAAAGTTGGCCTATCACAGCACGGTTGCTCTGCGCCGCCCATCGTTCTAAAGAACGTCATTCTTCCGGACGATATTCAACGCCCGCATGGCGTGCTGTGATGAGGACCTTGAGCCAGGCAAGACCACAGGGTAACGCGATGAACATTAAAATCGATGCGCTGAACTACTACGGCGCGACGAAGAAATACCACCTCCATTTCCCGGCGCTGCGGGAAGATATTGAAGCCGACGTGGTGATTATCGGCGGCGGCTTCTCGGGGATTAACACCGCCCTTGAGCTGGCGGAACAGGGTATCACCAACGTGGTGGTGCTGGAGGCGCGCCATCTTGGCTACGGCGGTACCGGGCGCAACGGCGGCCAGGTGATGGCCGGTATCGGTCACGACATCGAAGCAGTGAAAAAGCACGTCGGCAAAGAGGGGCTGGAGACGCTGTTTAAAATCGCCAACCTCGGCGCGGGCATCATTCGCGAACGCATCCGCAAATACCATATCGACGCCGATTTCGTCCCCGGCTACGGCTATCTCGCCTATAACCAGCGGCAGCTCAAAACGCTGCGCCAGTGGGAGAAGGAGTTTAAAGCCGCTACCCCGGATGAAGAAATCGAACTGTATACCGGCAAAGAGGTGCAGCAGGTGGTTGGCTCCGAGGTCTACTGCGGCGCGCTGAAACATATGGGCGGCGGGCAGATCCATTCGCTCAATATGCTGCTCGGTTCGGCGCAGGCCGCCCATTCGCTGGGGGTAAAGATCTTCGAATCCTCGCCGGTGGTGGAGGTGAATTACGGCAAACAGGTGCGGGTACGCACCGCGATGGGCAGCGTCAAAGCCGCCAAACTACTGTGGGCCTGCGACAGCTTCCTCAACAATATGGAGCCGGAGATCTACAACAAGACGCTGGTGACCTACTCCTATCAGGTGTCGACCGAGCCCCTTTCCGATGAACTGATCGAGCGCATCAGCCCACTGCGCGGCGCCTTCAGCGATATTCGCCCGGTGATTAACTACTACCGCGTCACCCGGGAAAATCGCCTGTTGTTCGGCAGCGCGACTCGCTTTGTGGAATATACGCCGAACGATTTCGCCGCCTGGAATCGCACCCTGCTGGCGGAGGTCTTCCCCTATCTGAAGGATGTGAAGATCGATTTCGCCTGGGGCGGGCCGATGGCCTGTAGCGCCAACCTGTTCCCGCAGATCGGCACCCTACGCGATCACAACAACGTCTTTTACGTCCAGGGGTACTCCGGCTTCGGCGTCACCCCGTCGCACATCGTGTGCAAAATCCTCGCCGAAGGGATCAACGGCGGTTCCGACCGCTATCGCCTGCTGAGCAGCATCCCCCACGCGACCATCCACGGCCGTGACAGCCTGCGCTTGCTATTAGTCACAGCCGGAAAATTGATGCATCAAACCGCCGGTTTCTGGAAAGGCCGGAGTTAACCAGGAGAACGCTATGCACGCTTTTAAACTTAAACACCCGGTACCTGACCTGCAGCCGATCGGCAGCGTCAGCCTGCTCGGCGCGACGCCGACCGCGGGAGACCCGCAGGTGGCCGGGGCGATGATCTACGGCGAGCCGCAGGACGCCTTTACCTGCGGACTGTTTTCGTCCACTGAGGGGAGCTTTACCATGACCTATCCGTTTACCGAGCATGCCACCGTGCTGGAAGGCGAAGTGGAGCTGACCGTCGCCGGTGGCGAGCCGCAGCGCTTTGCGCCGGGCGACAGCTGGTTTGTTAAACAGGGCACCGAAGTGGAGTGGAAAATCCTGACGCCGCGCTTTGTGAAGCACTACCTGGCGAACGTCGAGACGCGCTAACACGCTGATAATGCCCGGCGGCGCAGGGAGCGCACAGGGGGACCCGGAGGCGGCGCATTGCGCCTTCTCCGGGCTACCAAATCGCACAGCGCTGTAGCCCCGGTAAGCAGCAGCGCCACCGGGGGTTTTGAGGCCGCCAACACCGGCGTTTCAGTCAGCATGGTGAATAAATTAAAGGCAGGCCGCACGGACCGTAGGCCGGATAAGGCGCAGCCGCCATCCGGCAGAAATACGCGCAACGTGGCAAGACGGATGGCCCCGGTTTTCGGGGTCATGTTGTTTATCCACCGCGACATTCATCGACTGCGTCACAGAATCATGCGCCGCCCTCCACCTTCCGGACGATATTCATTGAGCAGGATGCCCGCCTAAATTATGACTATCCGGGAGTGGCGCTGGCTATTCCCTGCCCTACCCCATTATTGTGCAGAGGTTGACTATGTTTAGTAACAGACTCGCCAGCCATCTTGAGCGCGGCGTCGTCGGCTTCCCGACCACCCTCGCCAGCTCCGTCGGGCTGATCATGGCCAGCCCGGTGATCCTGACGGTCACCAGCGGCTTCGGCATGGGCGGCGATACCTTCGCGCTGGCGGTGCTGCTGGCCTTTATTATGATGCAGGCGCAGGTCACCACCTTTGCCGAGGCGGCGACGCTCATTCCTACCACCGGTTCGGTGTACGACTATATCTCCTGCGGCATGGGCCGCTTCTTCGCTATCACCGGCGCGCTGTGCGCCTATCTGATCGTCCATATTTTCGCCGGGACGGCGGAGACGATCCTGGCGGGCATTATGGCGCTGGTAAACTTCGAATCGATCAACGCTCAGATGGCCGCCCACCAGAACACCTGGATGGTGGGTGTCGGCATGGTGGTGATTTTCGGCTTGCTCAACGCCATCGGCGTGGAAATCTTCGGCAAGGTCGAAGTGGTGCTGACCTTCGGCATGTGGACCACACTGACTATTTTCGGCCTGTGTGGCATTTTTATGGCGCCGGTGACTCATCTTTCCGGCTGGTTCGGCACGCCGCTGAACATCAGCGATATCAACGGTCTGTTCGGCTATATCGGCATGGCGATGTTTATGTTCGTCGGCTGCGAACTGGTGACGCCGATGGCGCCGGAGATTAAACAGGCCCACCGCACTATTCCGCGGGCGATGGCGCTGGGCCTGCTGGGAGTCGCCAGCTGCATGTTTATCTACGGCGCGGCGATCAACCGCCAGGTGGAGAATACCGTGCTCGACGCGGCCAACAACGTCCATCTGCTGGATACACCGATGGCGATCCCGGCCTTCGCCGAACGGGTGATGGGCCACGCCGGCCAGTACTGGCTGGGGGTTGGGCTGCTGCTGGCCGGCTGCGCCACCATCAATACGCTGATGGCCGCCGTGCCGCGTATTATCTACGGCATGGCGCTGGACGGCGCGCTGCCCCGCTTCCTGACCTGGCTGCACCCGCGCTTTAAGACGCCGGTGATCGCCATTGCCATCGGGGTGGCGATCCCCTGCCTGCACGCCTGGTATCTGAACGGCGATCTGGACCGCATCGTGCCGCTGATCCTCGCCGCGGTCTGCGCCTGGGGCGTCGCCTATCTGCTGGTGACGCTGTCGGTGGTGATGCTGCGCATTCGCCGCCCGGACCTGCCGCGCGCCTACCGCTCGCCGTGGTTCCCGCTGCCGCAGATTATCTCCAGCGTCGGGATCATCATCGCTATCGTCAATATCACGCCACCGGGGATGGACAGCCGCCAGGTGCTGGTGCCGTTCGGCATTATGCTCGGCCTGACCGCCACCTACGCCCTGTTCTGGACGGTGTGCGTGCAGCGCGTCAATCCGTTCAAGCCGCTGGTAGTGGAAGAGGTGGTGGAGCGCGCCATCAACAATTATGAAAAACAGACCCGCGGGGAGATGACGCCAGATGTCCTCCGTCCCCTGGTTTGAGACGCCGTTAATGAACGCGGTGCAGCGCGATCTGGCGGGCTGGCCGTGCGAAAAGCTGAGCGAACGCAGCGCGCTGCTGCGCTTGAACGACGCCACCGCCGTGACCTTCAGCGTGCGTCAGAAGCGGCTGTTTATGGCCAGCATTCACAGCTGCGAGTTTGTCGTCGAGGGGCCGGTGACCCGGCCCGTGCGCGGTAACATTCGCGCCCATCAATCCGGCTGGTGGAAACGCCAGCCGATCCGCTTTATCGGCGGCAAAGGCAGCGAGGAACTCGCCAGCTATCTCAACGGTTTTCCTAATCTCCAGCAGACCTTAAGCGAGCTGGATTACCGCCGCTTTTCGCTGACCTTTGATAGTAGCGGCTGGCGCTGCAGCATTGAACCCTGGGCCGCCAGCGAAGTGGTCTGTAAAATGCCCCCGCTGCGCCGTTATCTGCGGCTGGAAGCGCAGCAGCGGATGCTGCTGCTCAGCGTGCTGGCGATGATTAATCAGGCGGTAAGTCAGTGGATGCGCGGTGGAATCGCAGAAGGGAAAGCATTGACTTCCCCGCCATCACAGCGGGGAAGCTGAGGCGTTTTATAGCAGACCAAACCGTTGCGCCAGCCGATCGATAGCCTGCCTCTGGAACTGCGCGAACTCCGCCCGCGGCTGCTGCTGCTGAATAAATTCCCGCAGCGGATCCTGGACCTCGGTACGGATACCGCTCAGCGTTTCCATCACCGCCAGGCCGCAGAACGGCACGTAGGATTCGGCGTAGCCGCCCTCGTGCACCATCACCAGTTTCCCGCCGCACAGGCGATCCGCCGCCTGCTGGACCTGTTCGGTCATCGCCCGGAAGCTGTCGCTATGTAGCTGCATCCGCGCTAATGGATCCATGGCGTTGGCGTCATAGCCGCAGGCGATAATAATCAGCTCCGGCTCAAAACGCGCCAGCGCAGGAATGACGATAGTTTCCAGCGCATAGCGCCAGCTGTCATCCCCCGCCCCGGCCAGCAGCGGAATATTAATGTTGTAACCTTCGCCCGCGCCCACGCCGCGATCGTCCTCGCCGGCGTAGCCCGGCGGGAAGCAGCCGTCCTGATGCAAGGAGATAGTCAGTACGTCGTCGCGCTGCAGGTAGATATGCTGGGTGCCGTTGCCGTGGTGAACATCCCAGTCAATGATCGCCACCTTGCCCAGCCCCAGCTGCGCTTTCGCCCGCTCGACGGCAATGGGAATATTGGCGAGGAAACAAAATCCCATCGACTGGTCCGGCAGACAGTGGTGTCCGGGCGGGCGCGACAGCGAATAGGCATTATCCAGCTCCCCCTCCAGCACCGCTTCCACCGCCGCACAGGCCAGCCCGGCGGAAAGACAGGCGATTTCATAACTGCCCGGCCCCAGCGGCGCCTCTTTGCCGAGCATGCCACCGCCGTTATCGCTGATCGCCTTGAAGCGCTCCAGATAGCTGTCGGGGTGGATCCGCCGCAGGTCCTCAAGGCTCGCCGGCGCCGCGCTGCGCAGCGCCAGCTGCGGCGTCAGCCCGGAGACGTCCATCAGGTTTTTCATCCGCCGTTTGGTCTCCGGCGATTCAGCATGGCCGCCACCGGCGGGCTACAATATTGCAGGAATGCCGTGGCTGGG
>OGZG01001137.1_pt1 | contig 20439 bp, 20 predicted proteins | sample 1576781 | NCBI WGS metagenome assembly OGZG01 (sample SAMEA3541502, study PRJEB24748) | human gut metagenome | biome: human gut; feature: human-associated habitat; material: faeces | place: China | collected 2012 | reverse complement strand
CAAGACTTGCTGGATGCATTTGGGGCTGTATTGATAGAAGGACCAAAATGGTGTGGCAAAACCACAACTGCGTCTCAACTTGCAAACAGCATTTTGAGAATGCAAGATCCTAGTTTGCGTGAGGAGTATTTGGTCACCGCTAAAACTAAGCCGTCCATTCTGTTAAATGGAGCTACGCCTCGCCTTATTGATGAGTGGCAAGATGCTCCAATGTTGTGGGATGCAGTACGAACTGTTGTTGATGATCGTCAAATCCCCGGACAATTTATACTTACAGGTTCCAATGCCGTTGACAAATCCCAAATACACCATTCTGGAGTTGGTCGTATTGCCAGACTGCGTATGCTGCCTATGAGTTTGTGGGAATCACAAGAATCTACAGGTGAAGTTTCGTTGAAAGAACTTTTCAACAATCCAGATTATGATATTGACGGTAAGATGTCTAAGATGACCGTTGAGGAATTAATCTTTGCAGCCTCCCGAGGCGGATGGCCAGCTTCTTTGTTGGCTCGTACCCCAAAGGCTCAACTACTCGTTGCAAAGAACTATGTTCAAACAATTTGCTCCAACGACATTTCTAGCATTGATGGCAAGAAAAGAGATGCCAGACTGACCAGTATGATACTTCGGGCGTATGCCAGAAATGTTTCGACTCTGGTCAAGAAGAAGTCGCTTTTGGATGATGTGACCTCATCTGGTGAAGTGAGCTGTCATGTAGATACGTTTGATGACTATGTTTCTGCTTTGGAAAAGCTGTTTGTCATTCAAAACGTCAGTGCATGGTGTCCTGCCATTAGAAGTAAAACTGCTATCAGGAGTGGTGTGAAACGATGTTTCTGCGACCCTTCCATTCCGATTGCTCTTTTGGGGTTGTCTCCTGAAGCGTTGACCATGCAGCTCAAGACGTTTGGATTTATCTTTGAACAGATGTGTATTCGTGACCTAAAGGCATATACTATAGACTTGAACAGTCACGTATCTTATTATCATGACCGATATGATTTGGAAGCGGATATAGTGCTGCATCTGGAAGATGGACGGTATGCCTTGATAGAGTGCAAACTTGGCAGTCGTGAGATTGACGATGGAGCCAAACATCTGCTTGAACTCAAAAGGCTTATACAGGAACATAACAAAACAGAGAAACAGATGCCCATTCGGGAACCGGATTTGCTGATAGTGATGACTGGTGGAAGCATGGCATACACTCGTCAGGATGGCGTGAAAGTCATTCCGCTGGCTTGTCTTAAAGATTAACCATATTAGCTAAACTAACACTTATGGGCAATAAGATGAAGGAATGGTTTGAGGCGAACCAAGAAATCTATGCAGAGTTCAAAAGTAAGATTCATTCCACATTGGACATTCTATCACAAGATGGAACCAATGTGGCAGAATGCGATGATACTGACTCGCTTCAAAATATGCTTTTAGAGGCAATGACAGCAAAGAATATGCCTGTTGAGAACATAATAAACACCTTCTCTAAAGCCGCAGAAGAAGGTGATGTGGCTGCTTGTTGTATGCATTGCTATTTGGAATTGGATAATGGGTTTAAGGAAATAGAGAGTGCCATGACTAAATTTGAGCAATCTACGGATGCGCAATATATCAAAGATGGGGTTAAATTCCACTTGCAGGATAAAGAGCAGGAAACTCAAGAGGCATCAGACCGAGAACTGAATCTATTGCGTTTGCGCCGTTGGCATTACGAACACCCGAAAGAATATCAAGAGTTCACAAATCTCTTCACAAAAGCATACGATGGTGACATGAGCTTCGCCTTCAAAGGTTTTTCCTACTTGATAGAGCTGCTGTCGCTTGATGGTATAAAAGGTATCTCCGAATTATTGTTAAGCCTATGCCCAGGAACTGAGAGCTACAACAAAGCTCAATTTTCTAATGTTAGTCAGCAGGCACACGAAAAACTGACTGAATTGTTTGCCTCCACATTTAACAAAGAGGAAACAAAAGATAAATTGCAGCACAATAATCCTTTCTTGTTCAGTGTGTTCTATTGGATGATATTTGATAATGGTTTCGTGAAGTCCGCTGATTTATTATCCAAAACAATGATGGGAGAGAAGCCTTCTTTTTGGCAGAAAAACTTTGGCGAACAAATTATGCGCTCTTTGATGCTTACCAGTATGGATAAAGCAACTTACACTAAAGGAACATGGAAAGCAACAAACAATCGTGTAGTCAAAGATGTAGCTAATTCTGCATTACAAGAGAGTAAAGGCAGACGTGGACGTAAGCAAGTCTGTGTCCTGCTTGAAGAAATGCTTATACAACCTCATGCAGAACTTCTTACCAACGAGATAGAAAAAATACTCACCGAATGGATGGAAACGAATGATACGGATTCTATTCTTGCTTATATTTTTGCTGTGCTGACCAATGGAAGCTTGCTTAATGATACCTATAACTATCGTACTTTCCATACAGCCATCTTGGAAAAATTCCCATCCCTTGGATTTAAGTCTGGCTTTGATTGGGGAGAAGCCCTTTATAATGCCATTGTCAGTGAACGTGGCAACGACTATAATTTGAGTTTATCAGAAAAGACTGTTCAAACAGGAAAAGAACAGGCAAAGTTGATAAGCATAAGACTGCGCACCTTACTTTCCCCTGATGTATATTGATTGCATCATAAAGGCTTGATTTGTTAAAAAGAAACGCTGTTCCGTTAAAAGCACCTCGGCAGAAATCGTCATGATTTTTACCGAGGTGCTTTCATTTTATTCCATCGTAATTTCGCAGCGTAATTATTAAAACAACATGATATGCAAGGCAATTTTATAATGTTACAGAAGGATGACCTGAAACAGGTTGTTTCTGAATTGGTGGAAGAATTAGTTGGGAAAAAGCCACAGGCCGATTTGACACCAGAAGAGAGTGACGAGTATTTTACTCGCGATCAGGTATGTGAACGACTCCACATAACCTATACCACTTTGTGGCGTATGCAGAAGGAGGGAAGAATTGTAGTTCACAAATTGGGAGGACGTAATCTTTACTCGAAGAAGGAAATCTCCTCACTTCTGAAAGCTAAAGTACAGACTGCTAATAGCGCTAATCCAAATGTTTAATCTAAAAGCAAGCATTATGGAAGAACAATACATTCGAGTAGGCACTACTATATATAAGGTAGTGCAGCAGCCTTTGGCAGATGGAACGATGACTACCCGCAGATTGCAATGGAGCTTTGGCACTATCCGACAAGATTATGGTAAGCACAATATCCCTACTATTGATAAATATAATGGTTTTTGCACAGTGCCAAGTCACACAGACTACCAAAAGGATGTTGCAGGTTTCTATAATCTGTATGAACCAATTGACCATGTTCCGGCAGAAGGGAATTTCTCTGATATTGAAAAACTGCTACACCACATCTTTGAGGAGCAATACGAACTGGGGTTGGACTATATGCAGTTGCTTTATATGCAGCCGACTCAGAAACTCCCCATCCTGTTATTGGTGTCAGAGGAACGAAACACAGGAAAGACCACTTTCCTGAACTTTCTGAAAAGTATCTTTCAGGACAATGCCACCTTTAATACAAACGAGGATTTCAGGAGCCAGTTCAATGCTGACTGGGCTGGCAAGCTACTCATCGTTGTGGACGAGGTGCTGTTGAGTCGTAGAGAAGATTCAGAGCGATTGAAGAACCTAAGCACAGCCCAAACCTACAAGGTGGAGGCCAAGGGTAAAGACAGACAGGAGGTAAACTTCTTTGCCAAGTTCGTACTATGTTCCAATAACGAACTTTACCCTGTTATCATTGACCCGGGAGAAAACCGCTATTGGGTGCGTAAAATCCGACCACTTGAAAGCGATGATACCAATTTCCTGCAAAAGCTAAAGGAACAGATACCTGCATTCCTCTATTATCTCCAGCACCGCACACTCTCCACCAACAAAGAGGGGCGTATGTGGTTTCATCCTACCCTTATCAGGACAGAGGCTCTTGACCGCATTATCCAGTGCAACCGCAACCATACGGAGTTGGATATGGTAGAGCTGATACGTGACATTATGGAAACGCAACACGTTGACAAGCTGTCGTTCATCCCTCAAGACTTAATACCGTTACTGACCATGAACGGTGTAAAGGTGGAGCAATGGCAGATACGAAAGGTCGTGAAAGATGTCTGGCGACTTACCCCTGCTCACAATGCACTGACCTATCTTGCCTATCAATGTGACTACACTAAGCCGGGGCGTGTTTCCTCAATTAGCAGAGTGGGACGTTTCTACACGGTGACCAAGGAATTTATAGACTCTTTAGGTTTATAATCCTTTGTTGAGTTGTTGAATTGTTGAGAACAACAGACTAATCTTTGGTACTCAAACAAATACAATTCAACAAGCACTCAACAAGAGGTGTAACTGGGCAAAAGAGAAAGCTATTTTTCTTTTCACCAGCCCATTCTCTCAACAACTCAACATTTCAACAAATCACTCACATTATGACTATACAAGAAATAAAGGCAATCCAAATATCCAACTTCCTTGCAAGCAAGGGATATGAACCAATAAACAGAAAAGGAAATAAGTGGTGGTACTTATCGCCACTACATACGGAGAAAACCGCATCATTTAAGGTGGATTTAACCAAAAACGTGTGGTATGACTTTGCACTGGGCAAAGGAGGTAACATCATTGATTTGGCGATGCAACTATACCACACGCAAAACATTTCAGAAGTATTGCACATGATGGGGCATTCAATTATTCTACCCACAATACCAATCCATTCTACTTGCTCACAAAAGGACACTTCGTTTGAAGATATTGAGGTAAAAGAACTGGCTCATCCTGCTTTGCTACAATACCTCTCGGGAAGGGGTGTTGATTCTATTACAGCCAAAAGGCAGTGCGTGGAAATACACTACAAAAGTGCTGGCAAGCGATATTTTGCTATTGGCTTCAAGAATGATGCTGGTGGCTATGAACTTCGGAATCCATACTTCAAGGGATGTATTGCTCCGAAAGCAATCACTACGATAAGGAACCACGAAACCGCTTGTCACATATTCGAGGGATTCGTGGATTATCTCTCCTATCTCATACTACATGGCGAATGTGATGCGGTGGTACTCAACTCCATTGTAAACATCCCGAGTGCTCTCTCCATGCTCAATAAGTATTCTCAAATATGCTGCCACTTGGATAATGACAAAGCTGGCAGAATGGCCACCTGGCAGATAATGAAAGCATTGGGAAACAAGTGTACTGATGCCTCAAATGAGTATGAAGAATACAAAGATCTCAACGAGTATCTGATGAACAAAAGTATTGCATTCCTACAAAAGGGAAGAAACAAATTCTGACTTGGCGGCTGGACGCAAAGAGGTGTGGCGTGCACGATAGGGCTTGCCCTGATATAGCCCACTATAACTTCTCCACTTTATTCCCGAAGAGTGAGTGTTCGACCAATCTACCACATTGCAGCATGGTAAATAGAGCCAAAGAATTGAAAACCAACACTTTTAATAAGCCATAACGGCTGCTTGAATATCATTGGCAACAATATACTTTGCAGCCGAAATCGATAACGAAATAAACAAAATATCAGATTTATGACAGAAAAGAACGCATTAAAGATGAACCTCGACCATGAACGCAAGATAGTGGAGCTTCAGTCGAGAGTGAACAAGTTGGAGAACCTTTGCTACATGACAAAGGAAGTATTGAACCTTGAAGAGGCTTCCGCCTTTCTCGGCATTGCCAAGAGTACGTTCTACAAGATGACGCATCTTAACCAGTTGCCGTACTTCAAGCCTGCTGGCAAGCTCATCTTCTTTGAGAAGAAAGCCTTGCTTGACTGGGTGCGTGGCGCAAGAGCCATGTCGGAGGAGGAGATAAGACTGGAGGCTGCAAACCGTCTGAATGAAATGAACAATAGACCATAGCATCATGACGAAAGATGAACTTGTAAACAGTCTGCAAAAACGTGACCCTCTGTTGGCTAATGCGGTCAGCAATATGGTAGACTACATTTCCGACCGCTTTCCTGCCGCTTACCCAAGCAAGGAACAGACGGAATCCGTCAACGCTTACCTGCATTCAGTATTTGCAGACGGTGACGGAACCATGTCGGAAAGAAACTGTGAGCATCGAAGAATAGCATCACAGAAAATCACCATCAATGCCATACAAGTGCTTGATAGCCCTCAACTTGACCGACTGCAATGTGTGCTTGACCATATCGCATACGACAAGGAGTATTATATGCCAGAAAGAGGCTTCGGCATGAGGCGATAGTTTCTCTTTTCACCGCAGAGATTTTCCGCATCTTCGATTTCGACATCAAACTGGGAGCTTTGCTCACGGCCCAGCGCGACCGCAGTTTCGGCCACTCGTGGGAAAAGCCCTGCATGGGCGAGTTCGCCTTCCGGATCAGCCGCTGGGGACTGTCGCTCGACGAACGCCTCTATGTCGGCGACAACATCCACCCCTTCTTCTACGGACATGAACTCGAAGACGGCACACCGCTCCCCTACGGCCGCGAGTTGTACCCCGCCGAGAGTTTCTTCCGCACCGACCAGAAGGTGTACAGCCGCACGGCGCTCTCCTACCGCCGCTCGTTCTTCAACGACACGGTCTCGGTCCGCGCGGAGTTCGCCGCCCACCACGACGGCACGGCCCTGGGAACCCAGCAAATGCTGGTCGTGGGGGTGAAACTGCTCAAAACCGTTTACAACAGCAAAAATCATAAAAAATAATATGGCAAGCGAAACAAACGAAACACGGGAGAAGTCGCTGAACTTCCTCGAAGAGATCATCGAAGAGTCGATCGCCGGGGGCGAAACGCGCATACAGACCCGTTTCCCGCCCGAACCGAACGGTTACCTGCATATCGGCCACGCCAAGAGCATCTGCATCAACTTCGGACTGGCGAAGAAATACGGCGGCAAGTGCAACCTGCGCTTCGACGACACGAACCCCGTCAAGGAGGACGTGGAGTACGTCGACTCGATCAAGCGCGACATCCAGTGGCTCGGCTTCCAGTGGGAGCTGGAGCGTTACGCGTCGGACTATTTCGACCAGCTCTACGAATGGGCCGTCGTACTGATCAAGAAGGGGCTGGCCTATGTCGACGACCAGACGCAGGACGAGATCCGCGAAAACCGCGGTACGGTATCCGTGCCGGGAACGCCCTCGCCGTGGCGCGACCGTTCGGTGGAGGAAAACCTCGAATATTTAAATCCGCCGGTCAAGACCGTGTTTGCAGATTTTGTGTCAAGAATCCGCCTCATAGATCCAGACCTTGAAGCAGCCTTGGAGGAGCTTAAGGGAAAGATTGAAAATGATGTGTTCATGGAGTGGGTGGATGCCTTAAAGTCCTGCCTGTATGACAGGTCACTAAAGACAACGCTGACACCGATCGTGGCGAAACTGTCGGACATGCGCATCGTGAATGCAGAGCTGGAATATCTGGTATTTGAACCCAGAAAGGAATTTATCACAATGGTGGTGTTGGCAGTGGGGAATATCCCGCTGTTATATTTCCTGAACCAGTCCTGGTACGATACGCTCATGCATACCATCCCCGGACAGATTATGCTGGCAGTTACCGGCGCAATTATTTTTGTTTCCACGGCATGCGTCATAAAACTGACAAAGCCGATTGAATACCGGACATAAGGGGGAGGGATAAATTGAAAATCGTACTGATAGTTGTATTCATCCTGACGGCATGCGGACTGTTCCTTCTGCTGTCGGGCATCTTAAAGCTGCCGACACTGCGGACCGGCAGGGCGATGATGCAGTCAGGGAAGAAAGAAAAGAAACTGCAGAAAACACTGGATGCGTTCTACATGGACGGAGCGGCATACTTAGGAAAATACATCGGGATGAATGCCTACAAAAAAAGCAGGATGCAGAATGTCCTAAATGCGGCAGGACTTAAGATGACACCGGAAACCTATATGGCGTATGCCTATCTGAAGGCAGGGAGCATTTTTCTCCTGATTCTTCCGGCACTGCATGTATTTCCGCTGCTTGCCATCCTGCTCGTGCTTTTAGGAGTCATGGTCTACTATAAGGAGACAAGAAAAGCAGAAGAGCTGGTAAGGGAAAAAAGAGAGCAGATCGAGGGAGAGCTGTACCGTTTTGTTTCCACCATCACACAGGAGCTGAAAAACAGCAGGGATGTACTTTCCATGCTGGAGCATTATAAGGAAAATGCCGGGGAGATGTTCCAGAAGGAACTGGACATTGTGTGTGCCGACATGCGTTCCAGCAGCTATGAGGCAGCACTCACCCGTTTCGAGGCAAGGCTCAATTCCCCGCAGCTCTCCGATGTGGTCCGTGGACTGATTGGTGTGTTAAGAGGCGATGACGGTGCAGTGTATTTCCAGATGCTCACACACGACTTCAAGCAGGCAGAACTGCAGAGGTTAAAGGCAAAGGCAGCAAAAATCCCGCCGAAAATCCGTGTCTTTTCTTTTGCCATGCTCTTATGTTTCCTTGCAACCTATTTTGCCATCATCGGCTATGAGATCATAAAGTCCATGGGAACACTGTTCTGATAAAAGCGCAGGAAGGAGAAAAAATGAAGCGGATCTATAAAATCATGAGGGACAAAAAGGGGGAGGGATATATCGATGCGGCAGTCGTTGTATTCTGCGTGATGTTTGTCATTGCCCTTGGCGTCAGGATATTCCCGGTTTTTATCACGAAGATACAGCTTGACAACTTTGCAGACGAGCTGGTGCGGGAGGCAGAGATCAGCGGCAGGGTTGGGAGTGAGACAACCGCAAGGCAGAGAACCTTGGAGGAAAAAACAGAGATACATCCAGCCGTAAGCTGGTCTGGGACCGGAAAAATCCAGTTGAATGAAGAGGTGACGGTAACACTGACGTTGCAGAAAGACCTCGGACTTTTTGGGAAATTAAGGTCGTTCCCGGTAACCATAAGGGCGAGGGCATCGGGAAAGAGTGAGGTGTATTGGAAATGAGAAAATGCTATCAGAGTTTCAAGAGACTTCTGACAGGGCAGGAGGGAAGCATGGCCCCGGCTGCTGTGGCGGCAGCGATAGCCATGCTCCTTATCATCCTTGGAGTTTCCGAATACATGCGCCTTGTCATCAGGGCAGCCGGGATTAGGGATGCCATGGAATCTGCCGTGGTTTCCGTGGTAAATGACAATTACAATGAAGTTTATCATGGCGTCAGGGAAGGATATGCCGCAGGATATGAGCCGGACGATACGGGATTTACGGCATCCGTGGACCATGGGGATATCTATGGCAGGATGTGTTTTCTGCTTGGACTGGAAGAGGATGGGAACAGTTATGTCCGCTATAACAACAGTGGTGGACTGGAGTACAGGCTCAAAAATCTTTCTGTGGACATCCACAACACGGCACTGGCATCGCCGGGAGGAACTTATTATGCGGATGCAGAGGTCACGATGGAAGTGCCTGTGCGTTTCGCAGGAAAAATCTTGTCGAATATGTCGGTCAGGTTGAAGGTGAGGGCAGCCTACAGGGAGAAATTTTAGTAACATGTTACAGATATCGTAAGACTTATTACATTTCCATAGACTTTCCAGACGTTCTATGGTAGCGTGTGAACTACGAAAATCAATCAATCGAAAAAACATAAGGAGGGAATGCCATGAAAGATAAGACAAAAAAGTGGCTGGCAATCGCAGGACTTCTCGCAGTATGTGCAGTGCTTGTGTTTGGAATCAGCAGAGTGCTCTACCATGAGCCGGACAGGGAGGCACAGGCCGTGGAGAGAGAATCAGAGGAGACAGAACTTTTTGTGGAGACAGAAACACCGGAACCTGTGCAGGCAGAAAGCACAGAAGCAGAGACGGAAGAGCCGCTTGTGATCGAGACGGAGACAGGGACTTCCGTAAATGACAGGGAGCAGGAAATTCAGGAAACCCCGGAGAAAACGGAAGCGGAAAAGCCGAGTGAGCCGCCTGCACTGTCTGAGGGAACCGCCACGGACCAGCCGGATACACCGCCGTCCTACGAGGAGGAAAAACAGGAGGAACCGGCTCCGGCAGAGAACCAGACGCCAAAGACAGGTGATACCAAAGACGGCATGGTATATGTGGAAGGCTTCGGATGGATTACCGATGAAGGGGAAGGCTCAGGCATATATGCAGATGACATGTATGAAAATGGCAATAAGATCGGAATCATGGATTAAATAAACAGAATGTAAAGGAAAGGCACAGCAGAAATGTTGTGCTTTTTTTGCGGGCAGATACGGGCGGTGTGCCATATCTTCCTGTCTGTGTTTTAAGGAGAAATGCATGAAATATATCAAACAGAAAATCCTGCTGTTTGTGCTGTTGCTTGCCATGGTGATGCCGGTATCGGTTTATGCAGCCGGGGAAGGGAACATCGACAATGGCGGTGGAGGTATGGGAGCAGGAACGGGAACTAATTTTTGGAGCAGCCACGATGAGGGGGTGCGTGTGACGGTAATCAGAGCCAGCGACGGTGCAGTCGTGTCAGCATCCATTGACCTTACCAACAAGCATCCGACTGATATCCGGGTGCATTTTGGAAAAGTAAGCAAGACTTCCTACAGGAATGGCGCAGGACTTTCTGCAAGGATGGGAGGCTATACATTTTATAATCCAGCACAGTCCCTGCCACAGATTATCAGTACTTCAAGAGGAGGGGCAAACCTTGCAGCCATCAAACAGTACTTTACGGACGAGCAGGTGATCAGAGCCATTGCAGGATATGTCGGCATGGATTTCCAGACGCTGACAAACGGAGAGTACAAGCTGTTATTAGAGCCAATCGCATATGTGACTTTTGAGGGAGTCCGGACTGCGTTTACCGCCACGGAAGCAGCAAAATACAATCAGTTAAGGGGCGGTTTGTTGCGAAAGAAAATGCCGTCCCTTTCCCATAAAAACCTGCCGCTTGCCATGTTTTTGGAAACATCGGATTTAGGATATCCGGCGTGGAGCGGCTCTAAGACAGAGAAAGCGAATGATGAGGATATCATCCGCGCATTAGGACTTGGCATCGTGCGGTTTAATGAGGTGATCACACCGGAAGTCATCGAAGCGGACTATGAATACCGTGTGGATACGGATGTGATAACGGCGGTCACAGTCAGTGGAGGACAGAGCGATCCAGACAACTCCGTCACCGTGACATTTTCTATCCTGGGAAGAAGCTACAAGGTTGAAAACGTGTATTACCCGGAGGATGGACAGCAGCTCGTGTGGGTAAAATGGCATACCCCATCCACAGAACAGCATATCACGATTAGCGTGACCGCCAGCGGAGGCAGTGCATCCGTGAGCCGGGGAACCATCACGGCGAACATTGTGGATCTGGATGACAATCCACCGCCCAATCCTGTTGCAGATGACAGAAATGATGGATACCGGAAAGAGAATGCAGTGATGCCTGTAAATCCAGAAAAGACACAGGCGGCATGGAGTGTCTGGAAAGCCAAGTGGAAGGAAAAATGGGTATGGCACAGTGACTGGAACTGGGAGTCAGAGGACCATTCGGCAAGCTGTGAGGCAGGATGCACACAGAGCCATGGACACTGGGAGGATGATGGCGAGTATGTGGATGAAGGCTGGTGGGAATTTGAAGAGAAACATTATTCGGCATCCCTGACCGCAGATATGCATCTGGTCACGGATGAGAAGGCACCGACCGCGGACGGCATGGTTACCAAAAGCGGGTATGGTGTGAATGTTTCCCTGAGGGCAAGGGCATCGAGCAGCCAGACATCCGCAACAACAGCACCGCAGACAGCAGTCAGTTACTTCCCGGAATTTTATTACGAAACCTACTGGCGGCTTTTAGAGAGAACCAGAAATGGATACAGTGCGGTCTTTGAATTTAAGAATAATGAGTATTCCACTTATTACCGGAGGACACACTTCACACCGGTCTGGATGCCGGACGGGGAGTACCGGGTATATACTTATCTGCTTGACTGTTGGACACCGGATGGAATGCTTTCCATGAACCTGTCAGACGCTGTGCAGATATCGGGAAGCCTGTGGGATGACTGGCATATCGCACCACAGAATGTGAGGTAGGAAATGGGATATGAGAGAATCCAAAAGCCGGAAGGACTGCTCTACCATTACACTCGAAAAGAAAATCTGGAATCCATCTTAAGGGATGGAAGGATACGGAAATTTTGTGACAGGGAAACATGGTTCACAAAATCCCTTGCAGATACGCTGCGGCTTATGTCACTCACGGTGATGCAGGAGGGAGCAGCTTATTATGATGCGAGGGGCAGGCTGCAGCGTTACCCGGCATTTGTGCCGGAGGATTATGTAGTTTTAGAACTTACCCCGCGCTACCAGAGCGGGGAATGGGTGATCTGGAATCAGGAACTTCCACCCAATGCCCCGGAGTCCGTAAGGGAGCTTGCGGAAGAGTTCAGCCACTTAAAACTCGGATACCGTGGAGATTTAAAGTTCTGGGAGAATCCTGTCATTTATGAGATGACAGACCTTTTGGAAGAACCGGAGCAGACCAGTGAAATGAAAATGCAGTAAAAAAACAGAAAAAAGGAAAGGAAGATCAGATGAAGAAAAAGAAATGGATGATGATGGCAGTGATGGTGCTTGCACTTACGATGATGTTTGGAACTACAGTATATGCGTCAGGAAAAGGGGACGTGGCAGGAGCAATCGAGGGTACATGGCAGGATGCCTCCGCACAGATCAAGACAGTAGTCAATAAGGTGGTGTTCCCGGCAATCGACCTGATACTTGCCGTATTCTTCTTTGCAAAGCTGGGTACTGCATACTTTGATTACCGAAAACACGGGCAGTTTGAATGGGCGGCACCCGCAATCCTGTTTGCGTGTCTGGTATTCACGCTGACGGCACCGACCTATATCTGGAAAATCCTTGGCATATAGGGGATGGTGAGAAAGAAGGTGTCAGATGTTTATATTTGATTTTGTTGCGGAAACCGTACTAGACCAGATCATCGACTGGCTGTATGGGAAGATCGTTGGATTTCTCAATGATTTTTTTGCAATGATGAACAATATGGGAGTGGAATTGTTTGACCTGCCGTGGGTAAATGCAATTACCACTTTTTTTGGCTGGCTTGGCTGGGCATTGTTTGTGGTAGGGCTGGTGGTCGGAGCTTTTGAATGTGCTATAGAGTATCAGGGGGGAAGGGGCAGCATCAAGGATACTGCCTTAAACTATGTCAAGGGATTTATGGCGGTCAGCCTGTTTTCCATTCTTCCGGTCAACTTATACTCCCTAAGTGTGTCGCTGCAGAGTTCCTTCGGATCGGCATTATCCGGCATTACAGATGCGGAAAGCATCGGGATGACTGCACAGCAGGTGCTTATGTCAGCCGCCATGCCGGGAGTGGGGAATCCGATCCTGCAGATATTCTGTGCCGTGATGATGGGGTATGCCGTGATAAAAGTGTTTTTCGGAAACCTGAAAAGAGGAGGCATCCTGCTCATACAAATCGCAGTTGGAAGCCTTTATATGTTTTCTGTTCCAAGAGGATATATTGACGGTTTTACCCAGTGGTGCAAGCAGGTCATTGGAATCTGTCTCACCGCTTTCCTGCAGTCCACCATGCTCACGGCAGGACTCATGATCTTCAAGGACCATCCTCTGCTTGGTCTGGGTGTCATGCTTTCCTCCACGGAGGTGCCGAGGATTGCCGGACAGTTCGGACTGGACACCAGCACAAAGGCAAACCTGATGAGCGGAGTTTATGCAGCGCAGACAGCCATCAACATTTCAAAAACGGTTGTCAAAGCAGTGGCAGCATAAGGCGGTGAAAGGATGGAGAAAAAGCTGGGGAGTCTGTTCGATGGGATCGGGGGATTTCCATTGGCAGCAAAAAGAAATGGCATACGACCTGTGTGGGCGAGTGAGATAGAAAAGTTTCCCATGGCAGTTACCATGTACCGGTTCCCGGAGATGAAACACATGGGAGACATTACAAAACTGCATGGGGAAAACCTCCCGGTTGTGGATGTGATAGCCGGGGGTTCGCCATGTCAGGACTTATCCATTGCCGGGAGACGCGCAGGACTTGCGGGGATGCGTTCCGGTCTCTTTTTAGAGCAGGTACGCATCATAAAAGAAATGCGCAGGCAGGAGGAAAGGAGGAAAAACAGCAGTGGAAGGAGAGCAGATGTCCCTGTTCGACCTCGGTATATGGTCTGGGAAAATGTGCCGGGAGCCTTCTCAAGCGGAGAACCAAAAGGAGCAGATTTTAAGAGAGTCCTCGAAGAAGTCTGTGGTATATCGGAGGAGTCCGTATCTTTACCTGGACCGCCGGATGGGGCATGGACTCCTGCCGGGATTATTCTGGGACAGGAATTCTCTGTTGCTTGGAGAGTACTGGACGCTCAATTTTGGGGAGTCCCCCAGAGACGCAGAAGAATCTTCCTTGTCGCAGATTTTGGAGGCCACAGTGCCGGAGAGATATTATTTGAGTCCGAAAGCGTGTGGAGGCATTATCAGGAGAGCAGGGAACAGAGGGAAAAAGCTGCCGCCGATCTTGGAGGCGGCACTTTTGATGCAGGCACAGGAGCCGACATCGTGTGTCTGATGGATCAGGGAGGACAGCGGATGGATGTGTACCGGAACCTTATCGGTACACTTCTGGCACACAGTTCAAGCACACCGCCCATTATCATGGCGAGCAGTCAGGCAAATGCAGAAATCGGGATCGGATACTGTCCGACCATTACAGCAGCGGCAGGGATGGCAGGCAATAACCAGCCGATCCTGTTTGACAATCACGGACCGGACACCCGCTACAGCGGACCGGTGAAAGTGGCACAGACCATTACTTCTGCACTGGGGACGGGAGGCAACAATACGCCGCTTGCTGTCCATGGAGAACCCTACTGCATCGCCGGAAATGTCATCAACCGTCAGGATAAAAACGGGGGAAACGGCTGCGGCTATCAGCAGGGAGTCAGTTATACGCTGACAACAGAGGACAGGCACTGTGTGGCATACACGGATGACCTGCAGAGAAAAAAGCGTGTGAGGAAACTCATACCGCTTGAGTGTGAAAGACTTATGGGATTCCCGGACCACTGGACGGACATTCCGGGAGCAAGTGACAGTGTCCGGTACCGGGCATTGGGAAACAGCGTGGCAGTGCCGTGTGTGGAATATATCCTCTGTGGCATTGCTTATTTTTTAGAAAGACAGGAGGGAGAACGGGATGTACATATACCCGGATAATCTGAAATCGAAAGCGAGCATGTGGCTGTGGGAGCTAAAAGACCTTGCAGTGACAGGAATCATCGTACTGATATCCGTGTTTGCATTTGCCTATGCAAAACTGTGGTTCCCGATGGTGATAGCAGGTGTATACGCATTTTTAACGATACAGGTGGAGGATACCACCATCTTAAAATTTATCCGCTATGCATGTGCGTATTTTTTGGTGGAACAGCAGCATTATGAATGGAGGTATACCGCAAATGAAACGGAAGAATGAACAGTCCACAAGGGAGCTGATGGGGACAAAAGAACTGTCGGATTACAGCATCCGCACCTACCGGAAGGACGAGCTGGTCTATTTTCTGATCCAGCCGAGCAACCTGTCTGTGTTGTCGGAGGAGAGCCTTTCCGCAAGAATCTATGGACTCATGACGGTATTAAAAGGCATCACAGAAATCGAGATGATGTGCTTAAATTCCCGTGAAAATTTTGAGGACAACAAAAGATATTTAAAGAACCGCGCGGAGGAAGAAACCAACCCGACTGTGCGGAAACTGCTGGAACTGGATGCAGGACACCTTGACCGGATGCAGGTGCAGATGGCAACGGCGAGGGAGTTTTTACTGATTATCCGGCTGAGAAACCAGAAGGAGAATGAGGTGTTCGCTTACTTAAACCGTATCGAAAAAATGCTGGTGGAACAGGGATTTACATCCAAAAGAGCGGATGAGGAGGACATGAAGAGGATACTGGCTGTTTACTTTGAACAGAATGTCACAACGGAAAAATTTGAAGAATTTGATGGAGAGAGGTGGATCATTTTAAATGAATAACAACAGAAAGAAAAAAACACAGACACAGACACCGGGGGAAGAGAGGCTTAAGAGTTTCCTTGATATGATCGCACCGTCCGTCATCCAGTTTTACACGGATCATTATATCTGCGGGAATACGTTCCGCAGTGTCTGGGCACTCAGGGAATATCCGACTGCAACGGATGAGCAGGCAATCCTGCGCCATCTTGGGGAAAAGGATGGCGTGACACTGCGTATCTATACCAGACAGGTCACACCGGCAGAGGAGAAAAAAATCATCAGCAATGCGGCAAACAAGAACCGCATGAAACAGGGAAATACAGAAAATTTACAGGAGACAGTCACGGCAGCGAGCAACCTGCAGGATGTGACCAACATCATTGCGACCATGCACCGCAACAGGGAGCCGTTGCTGCATACGGCTGTGTATCTGGAGTTATCCGCAGCGGACATGGATAAGTTGAAGCTGTTGCAGACCGAAGTGTTGACAGAACTCATCCGTTCCAAACTGAACGTGGATAAGCTGCTGCTGCGCCAGAAGCAGGGGTTCCTATGTGTGCATCCGGCTGGCAGGAATGTCTTTCTGGAACAGTTTGAACGTGCGCTTCCGGCTTCGAGTGTGGCGAACCTGTTCCCGTTCAACTACTCCGGCAAGACCGATAAGAACGGATTTTATATCGGGAGGGATAAGTTTGGAAGCAATGTCATTGTAGATTTCAACCAGAGAGCGGATGACAAGACCAATGCCAATATCCTCATCCTTGGAAACTCCGGGCAGGGAAAATCCTACCTGTTAAAACTGATACAGACCATCCTGCGGGAGTCCGGGATGAAAGTTATCTGCCTGGACCCGGAGCATGAATATGTGGATTTGACCGGAAATCTGGGAGGCTGTTTTGTGGATTTGATGAGCGGGGAGTATATCATCAATGTGTTAGAACCCAAAACATGGGATGAAAACGGCAGCCCGGAAGATACAGAGGCACCCTATGCGTTCCGCTGTTCCTCAAAATTAAGCCAGCATATTTCCTTCTTAAAAGACTTTTTCCGAAGCTATAAGAATTTTACGGACAGCCAGCTTGACACGATAGAGATCATGTTAGCGAAACTTTATGAGAAGTGGAACATAGGGGATGATACGGACTTTGGCAGGCTTACGTCAAAGGATTACCCGATCCTGTCTGACCTTTACGATCTGATGGAGGAGGAATATAAGCATTACGATGTGAAGAAGAAACAACTGTATACCGCAGAGCTTCTGCAGGAAATCTGTCTTGGACTTCACTCCATGTGTAAGGGAGCGGAGTCCAAATTTTTTAACGGACATACAAACATCACGGACAGCAGTTTTCTGACTTTCGGTGTCAAGGGACTGCTTCAGGCAAGCAAAAATGTGAAGGATGCCATGCTGTTTAATGTGCTTTCCTACATGTCCAATGAACTTCTGACCAATGGGCATACGGCAGCCTGCATCGATGAGTTTTATCTGTTCCTTACCAACCTGACCGCCGTGGAATATATCCGAAACTTTATGAAACGTGTGCGAAAAAAGGACAGTGCCGTCATCCTTGCCAGCCAGAATCTGGAGGACTTCAATATCGATGGAATCCGGGAGTACACGAAACCGCTATTTTCCATCCCAACCCATGTATTTCTGTTCAATGCGGGAAACATCGATTCCAGATTTTATATCGATACCTTGCAGCTTGAGCAGAGCGAATACAACCTGATCCGTTATCCGCAGAGGGGCGTGTGTCTCTATAAATGCGGCAATGAACGTTACAACCTCATGGTACATGCACCGGAGTACAAGGAGAAACTGTTCGGAAGTGCCGGAGGACGATAAGGCAGGGAAAAAGGAAGGAGGGATGCCAGACTATGGACATGAGGGAGCAGAAATTCGGCATTGAGATCGAGATGACAGGCATTACCAGACAGCGTGCTGCGGAGGTTATGGCAGCCTATTTTTCCTCTGTAGCCAGCTATGACGGTGGAAGCTATGAAGTGTACAGTGTCAGGGATGCGGTAGGCCGCAGGTGGAAAGTCATGTATGACTCCAGCATTGAGGCACAGAAAAAAGGCGGCGGTTATGCGGGGAGTGAGTACAAGGTAGAATTTGTTTCCCCCATCTGTGAATATGCGGATATCCCTGTCATACAAGAACTCATCCGGCAGCTCCGGCATGCAGGTGCAGTGGCAGGAAAGAATACAGGCATCCATGTGCATATCAACGCGGCACCCCATGATGCAAGGACACTGCGGAACATCACCAACATCATGTACAGCAAGGAAGATTTGATCTATAAGGCACTTCAGGTAGATGTAGAGAGGGAGCATCGTTACTGCCAGAAGGTGGAAGAGGACTTTTTGCAGGAACTGAACCGGAAGAAACCAAAGAGTCTGGAGGAAGTGAGCAGGATCTGGTACAAGGGGGTTGATGGAAGGCACAGGCATTACCATGAAAGCCGTTACCACTGTCTGAATCTGCACAGCGTGTTCCAGAAGGGAACGATTGAGTTTCGTCTGTTTAACTCCACTACCCATGCAGGAAAAATAAAGGCATATATCCAGCTCTGCCTTGCCATTTCTGCGCAGGCATTGAACCAGAAATGTGCCAGCCGGATCAAGACTGCCAGCACCAACGAAAAATATACATTCCGTACCTGGCTGTTAAGGCTGGGAATGATCGGGGATGAATTTAAGACGGCGCGGAAGTTTCTTCTGGAAAATCTGGAGGGCGGCATTGCATGGAAGGACCCGGAACAGGCTGTGAGACAGAAGGAAAGACTGCGTGCGATGAAAGAAAAGAAAGAACTGGAAATCGGACATGCACAGCAGGCAGACAGCATGGAAGAAGAGGTGCCGGAGGATGCACAGGGAATGAACATGACCATGTAAAAACAAAACGCAGAGAAAGGAAACAAGAATATGAACATGACAGGAAGAAGATATATTGCATACGGCTCGAACTTAAACCGGGCGCAGATGGCACTGCGCTGCCCCGATGCAAAGGTGGTAGGAACCGGGGAAATCAAGGACTATGAGCTGTTGTTCCGTGGAAACAGGAACGGGGCGGTAGCTACGGTGGAGCCGAAAAAAGGGGAGAGTGTACCGGTGTTAATCTGGGAGATTAGTCCGAGAGATGAGTTTAACCTGGACCGTTATGAGGGATATCCGAGACTGTATGGAAAAGAAATGCTGGAAGTGGAGCTGGATGGAAAACGGGAGAAAATGATGGCATATACCATGACGGAGGGGTATGCCATGGGAGTCCCTTCGGAACATTACCTTGCTACCATCCGCACCGGATATCAGGAGGCAGGATTTGATGAGGATGTTCTGATGGCAGGTGTTGAAAAGAGCAGGGAGCGCATGAAACAGGAGATGGAAGCAGAGAGAATGGAGGAAGCACCATGGAGCCAGCAACTGCCGCTCTGATCGCAAGGGCAGCCATAGCAGCCGGAACCAATAAAAAAGTGTGGACAGGGATTGCCTCCGTACTGGCAGCCTTGTGTCTTCCGGTCATCCTTGCCGTCATGTGCTACATTAGCATTGCCTCCGGTGGAACAGAGCATAACCGGGCGGCAGTGCATCTGGCATTCGATGGAGGGGAAGCACCGGATGGAATGCCTGCGGATTATCAGGCTTATGTCCGCCAGATGCAGGAAAGTTTTGCGGAGCTGGATGCCATATTAGATGACATTGATGGCATGACAGAAGGGGAAGTGTGCGACAGGTATCTGGTCAAATCCGTTTTTTATTCTCTGTATTTCGGCGCAGACCGGGTACGGCTTGAGACGGATGATTATAAAAAATTCGCAGACTGTTTTGTGGATTATGAGGAACGGACACAAAACATAGAGCAGGAGGACGGGACCGTCACGCTGGAAAAATATACCGTGGCAGTTGCCATTGGGGATAAGACAAAAATCTTCCAAAAACTTGCATCCGACTATGGAGTTACCGCAACTTATGAACAACAGTCCAATGCAGTCAATGTGTGGTATGGGGCAAAGTATGACACGGCAGCCCCGACAGAGGGGGATGAATTTTCCGACTGGGGCGGCTGGAACGGGGCAGGGGATATCCCTGTGTATGATCTGCCGGCCAACGGGAATGGGAGTGATATCGTACAGCTTGCATTATCAAGACTGGGGCATCCGTACTCGCAGGCACTCCGCGGAACCGGGAATTATGTCGACTGCAGTTACCTGACGCTGTGGTGTTACAGACAGATAGGAATCTCCCTGCCGGGAACGGCGGCAGAGCAGGGAAGATATATGGTGGAGCATAACCTGACGGTTGCAAAGGAATCACTGCAGCCGGGGGACCTTGTGTTCTGGAGCCACAAACCAAATGGAAGATACATGAACATCACGCATGTGGGAATCTATGCCGGGGATGGCATGGTCGTGGATGCGTCCTATTC
>OGZG01001128.1_pt1 | contig 20513 bp, 18 predicted proteins | sample 1576781 | NCBI WGS metagenome assembly OGZG01 (sample SAMEA3541502, study PRJEB24748) | human gut metagenome | biome: human gut; feature: human-associated habitat; material: faeces | place: China | collected 2012 | reverse complement strand
CCGCAGCAAAGTTAAGATCCTCTTCACGTCTCTTGGAATCGCTGATACTACGGACTGTACATAAAACATGGGTTACATTTCCAGACTCATCCCGTTTTTTTACAGTAAAAAGCATCCTGTGCCAACTGCCATCACACATTCTGTATTCTGTAGAAATACATTCTTCCGTCTTCAATCTTGCGGAAAGTGTAGAAACATCCAGAAACGGACGTATCAGCGGACGGTATTCCGGTGCAACCATTGTATCACAAAGCTGATACAGTTTCTCCAATGCACATCCTCTGTTTCCTGTCAGTTTGTGTATTTCGCTGTCATTTGATACCTCTTCAAAAAAATCTTTCTGCACATCAATCCTGTAGATAGAACAGTAACTCTTAGCAATTGCCGAAATTATTTCATTACTCAGCCGTGTCTCGTCCAGTGCCTGCCTTAACTGATTCTGGATCGTAGTTTCTTTTTCCATGATATCATCAATATGTCGGAAACCCACCAGTGCGAAAAAATGTTTCTCGTCCTGGTATATTTTGATTGCCTGCGCCTCAAAAAATTCATGCTGATTCGGATTTGGTTTGCTTCTGTAATGGTAGGTAATGCGCTCCCTCCGGGAAAGCTGTTCCTTCAGATACCTCGTCGAAATCCAGTCTTTAAATTCTTTTCTCTCTTTTTCATACAGATACTGAACCGCATATTGGTCAGCAGCATAATTGAAATTATCACACTGTTTCAGATTCATTTTTTTTGCATTGGTTCCGTCATTCATATGCAGAATCTCAAAGAAACCGGTATTTAATTCAACATAATAGACAGCCGTAAAATCTGCACATATCTTATCCAAAAGCCGTCTTTCCGCCATCTGTTCTTCCAGCGTACTTTTCAGTTTTCTGTTCCTCATATGTACCATTACAGTCAGGATAAGAAGCAGAACGATCAGCACGGCTATAAAAACCAAAGCAGCCACAGACTGCAGTTGCTTCGGAAATATATATTTCATTTCTGTCATAACAAAATCCTCTCTCTATGTTTCCTGTCTGCTTTTCCCATGCATCTGGAAGGCTCCTGATTGCTACGGTTTCCTCATAATCATTTATGACAGGCATTTTGCTTTCTCAACTCTTCGCTTATGGTCTGCTTAATTTTTTCATCATCCAACGGCTTTGCAAGATGTGCGTTCATTCCTGCTTCCATACACCTTTCGGCATCTTCCCTGAATGCATTTGCAGTCATAGCAATGATAGGAATTGTTTTTGCATCCTGCCGATCCAGAGCTCTTATTGTTCTTGCAGCTGTAAGACCATCCATCACCGGCATCATAACATCCATTAAAATAACATCGTATGTTCCCGGTTCGGAAGCTTCAAAATGCTGAACAGCTTCTAACCCATTGTTCACTGTTTCTACTTTAGCTCCATTTTCCGTCAGCATAAATTCTGCTATTTCCACATTCAGCTCATTATCTTCAACCAGCAATACCCGGATATCTGATATATCTGCATCAAAATCTTCTTTTTCTTCTGGCCGTGCATTCGTATCAATTTTAAATGGAAGTATTACAGTAAAACAACTTCCTTCACCAAGCTTGCTTTCAACTGTTATGGTTCCGCCCATCTTTTCTACAAGTTGTTTCACAATAGGCATTCCCAGACCTGTCCCATTATAATCAGAACGCGGGGAATTATCTGCCTGTACAAATGGAGTAAACAATTCATTTTTTATAAATTCTTCTGACATTCCAATTCCATTATCTTTTATTTTAAATTCACATGTCATGTGATCTTCTGATCTTTCAATCGTTCTCATACTCATGTAAATAAAACCATTCACCTTATTGTACTTCATACTGTTTGTAAACAGATTCATCAATATTTTTTTCAGATGAACTGCATTGCTCCAAACATATATACCACTGTAATCATCATGTTCTCCTATAACATGAAGTCCTTTTTCTTCTGCCTGAAAAGATAGTGACTCCGTGATTTCCTGACATACCTGATCCAGATTGATGGATTCATCACTAAAAACCACGGTATTCGATTCTAACTTTGCCATATCCAAAACATCATTTACCAATGATAATAGCAGTTTCGAAGACTCATTTATTTTATTCAGGCAATCTTTTGTCCGCTCACCATCATTTCCGCTTTTTTCAAGAATTGTAAGCATGCCCATAATGCCATTGATCGGTGTCCTGATGTCATGAGACATGTTATTTAAAAAGGAAGTCTTAGCCTTATTGGCACTCTGTGCTTCTACAAGTGCATTTTGTAATTCCTGCTGTTTTTCTTCAAGCTCCTGATTCAGCTTCAATGCCTGCTCAGCAGACTTCTTGGATTTTTCTTCCGCACGTTTTGATTTTTTCAAAGAATCAAGAATTATACACAGGACAACAAAAATAGAGATTCCAACTATGAGTGAGACAGCCAGTAAATTGTCCTGAATAAAATCCTTCGCTGTAACTTTTCGTGAAGAAGCATTATACGAAACTACTGCACCTGAAAATTGAGTTGTAGGCATAGATGTCAGTGTTTTATTCAGAATGGACAAAAGAACCGGTTCTCCCTGCTGAACAGCAAATGGAACATCAGCTTCTTTTGTCAGGAAAACACTATGAAGCTTATTATTTTTCAAATAGTCTGAAACAGTACCTGAATTGCTTACAATACAATCCGTCTCCCCTTTCTGCATTGCTTTTACTGCTGCATCTGATGTTTCATATTCCACAACCTTCCATTGCGGATAATTGTATGAAAGATATGCTTTCAATGCAAAATCATCTTTTTCAACGGCAACTATATTCTCTTTATTTTCATCAAAAGAATCCTTTGCCGTAATTGCTGCCATATTGAGAGTCAATAGCGTATCCGACAAAGCAAATCCATTTGTTTCTGCAAAGTATGGATTCTGGTTTGCATGAAAAATCAGGTCTATTTTTCCATCCTGCAATGCCTGAAGCAGTTCACTTCTTGTCTCATATCCATTTAATTCAAATTCCAGAGTCTGACCTTGCAGACAATTTTCTGCAAGATCCACATAATCTGTAATAACACCTGTCAGTTTACCTGTTGATGGATCTACACTGCTGATACCTCCATCCTGATTCAGATACCCTATCCGGATTGCACCATGCTGCCCGATCCACTCACTTTCTTCTTTTGAAAGAAACGAGCTGCTCTGTGCAGAAAGATAACGCCTGTAGAGATCATCTGTGTAAAATGGGTTGTCATCCTTGATTCTGCGCATAGCACTATCCAGTGCTTCTTTGATATCCGGACGTTCTGGATTTATAGCGAAATAGATTTCTGTCTCTCCAATACTTGTAAGCGGTGAAATATCCGATTCTTCCCAACGGGATTCTTCTACCGAAACGAAGCAGTCAATTTCATGTTTCGACAGTTTGTCCATAATTTCTGTGGTTGTAGAAACATTGATATGCTTCGTATGCAGACCATATTTTGATTCCCATTCATTAAGCACATCCTCCACTATATTATCTTTAGACACACCAATATTTTTTCCCTCAAAAGAATCCAAATTTCCTGCTGTAAGATCCATATTGGATGCATCCGTATAGATGTAATATTTCTCTTCCCCCATAGGCATATCGGAAAAAAGCATATTTTCAGCACGTTCGTCTGTATAGGAAATGCCACCAAGAATATCAATTTCTCCATTTTCCAACTGTGTAAAGCAGTTTTTCCAATCACTTGTTATGTATTTATATGTCCATCCTGCATAACCTGCAATATCTTGAAGATACTCATAACCATAGCCGCTTCTTTCTCCCTTTTCATTGACTACATTATAAGTTTCCTCAAAAGATCCTACCCGAATAACATGATCAGAATTTTCTTGGGCAGATGTGGAAACAGGAAAAACAACCAAACATATCATTATGCAAAATATAAAATAACAAAATTTGAAATTTCTTATATTCTGTACTAATTTGCACTTCTTCATCTTTCTCCCACCCTCCAGGCTACAGTCGCTTGCTTGCTTGCAGATTTTAATTTTACATTCATTAATGTTCAATACCTCCACAACATTTTTATAAATATCTTTGCGACAGCTTCTGCTGTACTTTTACTATAATTATACTCTACAGCCAACTTGTGTCAATTTACTAACAGAGTAATTACATTCTTTTACTCCTTAATCTTGCTATTACTCTCCCCACAAATAGAGCCAAACTAGAGTCATTCGATAAAACAAATGCCGAAAACCCGCATAAATACACAATGTCATTAACTTAAAAGCAGAAGATATTTATTCCGAAATGGATTAGATATCTTCTGCTTTTTTTGATATGCTTATATTGTAAAAAGAAGCCATGAACCTGCTCAAAAAAGGATGTGATTATGCATGAAGCATTCTCAGAAACGTATATTCATGGATATAGAAAAAATGACTTCTGATGAATTTAAGGCATTTTGCCGATCAGGTAATAAAAATTATTTTACCAGAATTCGAAAAATGCCTCTTCAGGATCTTCTTTTCACGATGATAAACAGAAAGGGGTTGACGTTGGCATTGGAACTGAGAAATTATATGAAACTTGCTCATCCTGGTGTGTCTATTTCAAAACCAGGATATCTGAAACAGCGTATGAAACTTAATCCAGATGCTTTTTTAGAATTATATAAATATCATAACCGTAACTTTTATGCAGATTCCACCTTTTCAACTTACAAAGATCATTTAATATTAGCCGCTGACGGCTCAGATATTAATATTCCTACCACTGCTGAAACACTGAAACTATATGGTTCTGCAAGCCGGAAAAACACAAAGCCCCAAGCTCAAATAGGATTAGGCTGTATTTATGATGTAATGAATCGTATGATACTGGAAAGTGACTGTAATAAGGTGAAATTTAATGAAATGCGCCTGGCCGAAAAACAGATGGAGCGAATACCGGAAACAATAGGCAGCATTCCCTATGTTATTATCATGGACAGAGGCTATCCTTCTACGCCAGCGTTTATACATATGATGGATAAGGATATTAAATTTATCGTACGTTTAAAAAGCAGTGATTACAAAAAAGAGCAAAACAGTTTAATAGAAAAGGATCAGCTAGTTAAAATAAAACTTGATAAGTCAAGAATCAGACATTACGAGGGAACGCCAGATGGAGAACGTATGAAAGAATTAGGTGAAATTTCATTGCGTATGGTAAAAATCCTATTAGAAAACGGAAGTTTAGAAGTTTTGGCTACAAATCTTTCACAAACTGAATTTCATACAGAAGAAATAAAAGAATTATATCATATGAGGTGGGGGATAGAGACTGCGTATGAAACGCTAAAGAGTCGGTTACAGTTAGAGAATTTTACAGGAACAAAACCTATTCTGTTATTACAAGATATATACAGCACTATATATCTGAGCAATTTAGTTGAAGATATCATATTAGATGCAGAGCGTGAACTGGATCAGAAAGAAGCGAACAGAAAACATAAAATGATGATCAATCAGACTGTTAGTATTGGAATCTTAAAAAATGATCTGATTTATATACTTCTTGAAACGGATGGTCAAAAGAAAAATATGTTATTTCAGCAAATATATGAAGATATCAGTAAAAATCTTGTTCCCATTCGTCCTGATCGGCATTATACCAGAACGAAAGGGCAATTAGCAGGAAAATATTCGAATACCCATAAAAGAGCGTACTGAGCTAAAAAATACGAGTACAAAGAGAAGGGGATAAGTATGCCCATATACAAACAAAAAGCAGGAATCATAGTTTTATAAATGCTTACGATTTCTGCTCTTTGCTAAAGTTAATGACATTGCATAAATACAGGCTTTCGGCATTTTAGTCCGTTACTCAAACTCGATCGTTGCCGGTGGTTTTCCGGTGCAGTCGTACATGACGCGGTTGATGTGTTTGACTTCGTTTACGATTCGACTGGTTGTTCTTCCGATGACATCCCACGGGATTTCGGCGCTTTCGGCGGTCATGAAATCGGTGGTGGTGACGGCGCGGAGGGCGATGGCGTAATCGTAGGTTCTTTCATCTCCCATGACTCCGACGGAGCGCATGTTGGTCAGGGCTGCGAAGTACTGGCCGATTTCGTGGGCGATTCCGGCTTTGTCGATTTCTTCGCGCCAGATCGCGTCGGCGTCCTGTACCATTTTGACTTTCTCGGCGGTTACTTCGCCGATGATACGGATGCCAAGTCCCGGGCCCGGGAATGGCTGACGGAATACGAGGTATTCCGGGATGCCGAGCTCAAGGCCGGCTTTTCTTACTTCGTCTTTGAAGAGGTTGCGCAGCGGCTCGATGATTTCTTTGAAATCTACGTAATCCGGCAGTCCTCCGACGTTATGATGGGATTTGATGACGGTGGATTCTCCGCCGACGCCGCTCTCTACAACGTCTGGGTAGATGGTTCCCTGTACCAGGAAGTCTACAGCACCAATTTTCTTTGCTTCTTCTTCGAAGACACGAATGAACTCTTCGCCGATGATTTTACGTTTTCTCTCCGGCTCTTCTACGCCTTTTAATTTTGCATAGAAACGCTCCTGTGCGTTGACGCGGATGAAATTCAGGTCGTATGGCCCGTCCGGTCCGAAGACTGCTTCTACTTCATCGCCCTCGTTTTTACGCAGCAGACCGTGATCTACGAATACGCAGGTCAGCTGGTTTCCGACTGCTTTGGAAAGCATAACAGCTGCTACGGAGGAATCGACTCCGCCGGACAGTGCGCAGAGGACTTTTCCGTCGCCTACTTTTTCGCGGATAGCTTTGATGGATTCTTCTACGAAGGAGTCCATGTGCCAGTCGCCGGCGCAGCGGCAGACATTGTATACAAAGTTGGAAAGCATTTTCTTTCCTTCTTTGGTGTGCAGAACTTCTGGATGGAACTGGGTTGCATAGAGGTTTTTCTCTACGTTTGCAACGGCTGCTACCGGACAGTCATCCGTATGGGCGATGATCTCGAAGCCCGGAGCTGCTTTGGAGATGTAGTCGTTGTGGCTCATCCAGCAGATGGTTTTTTCGGATACGTTCTCAAACAGTGCGGAACTGGTATCTACGGTTACCTCAATTTTTCCATATTCTCTGACCGGTGCTACTTCTACTTTTCCGCCGAGCAGATGCATCATCAGCTGTGATCCGTAGCAGATGCCGAGGATCGGGATTCCAAGTTCAAAAATTTCTTTTGTATAAGTCGGGGAATCCGGCAGATATGCGCTGTTCGGGCCGCCGGTGAAGATAATACCTTTCGGCTGAATTTCTTTGATCTTTTCGATGTCTGTTTTGTAAGAATAAATCTCACAGTAAACGTTGCACTCACGTACACGTCTTGCAATTAACTGATTGTACTGACCGCCAAAATCAAGTACGATAACCGTTTCTCTTTTCAAGAACGTTCCCTCCTGTTTTTTCTTCTGTGCATGATGAACTACATGCGTTTTTTGGGTTTGATGCTAATTATAGTAAAGAAACCGTAAAATTTCAACCCCTGAAGTACAGGAATCGTGTTCTTTTCGCTGTACTTCGGAGGTTTTTCTTTTTTTCGGGTCCTTATTCTCCGATGGTGATGGTGTAGCCTGCCTGGAAGGTTTCCCCGGCTTTCAGGTGCTGTTCGCCGTATTTGTCTTTTAATTCGCCGTCAAAGCCGACGTTGTCGCAGCGGCCGATCCATGGCTCGAGGCACACGAACGGGGCATCTGCTTTTGGCTTGGACCATACGCCGACGCTCGGGAAGCCTTTGCAGGTGAGAGTGACATACGGTTTTCCATCCACTTCTACGCCGACGCGCTCGACTTGGGTGTTGTCGAAGATCAGGGCGTCCTCGTCGAAGAGGGTTCTGGTGTACGGGATTCTGCCGTCCTGAAGTTTCAGTTTTCTCGGATGTGCGGCATCGACGCCTGCTGTTTCCGGGTCGATCAGGATGTATTCGAGTTCGGTCTCGGTGTGGTTTTCCAGGCCTTTGTTGAAGACGATGTCATACTGTTCCGGAATCATGAATGCAGGATGTCCGCCGACGGAGAAGTACATGTCATCATCACCGGTGTTTTCTACGTTCCAGGTTATGGTCAGGGTTCTGCCGGAGAGTTCCTGGGTTACGGTGAAGGCAAAATCGAACGGGTAGACTTTTTGGGTTTCTTCGGTCGATACCAGGCGGTGTACGGTTTTGTTTTCGGTGTTTTCGATGCACTCGAATTCGTTGTCGCGGGCGAAGCCGTGCTGACCCATCGGGTATTTGACTCCTTTATGGGTGTAGAAGCCGCCGTTTACTTTTCCGACGAACGGGAACAGGACCGGTGCGTGGCGGTTCCAGAAGGCCGGATCGCCGGTCCAGACTGCCTCACGGTCAGCCGCTTTATCGTAGATGCTGCTAAGTTCTGCGCCGTGATCGCTGATCTGCACGCGCAGATTTTCGTTTTCCATGGTTCTCATGTTTTGTTTTCCCCCTGTGTTATTTTTTATGGTTTATTCTGGATAGATGAGACGGGAGTCGTCGATTCCGTACAGGACTTCATCCAGGTATTTTTTGCCGAGGTAGTTGGCCATGGAGAGGTTCATGTCCAGATAGTTTCCGCAATCTTTCGGGGATGCGCCCGGAACTTCGCCTTTGAAATCGCGGATGAATTCATACATTTCGGTGACGAGCGGGACGATGTCTCTGGAGGTGTAGTCTCCTGCCAGCAGCAGGTAGAAACCGGTGCGGCAGCCCATTGGACCGAAGTATACGGTTTTGTCTTTCCACTGCTCATGGTTACGGAGGAAGGTGGCTCCGAGGTGCTCGATGGTGTGGACTTCAGCGGTGTTCATGACGGGCTCATCGTTTGGGGAGGTCATTCTCAGGTCGAAGGTGGTGATGATGCTGTCACCTACGTGGTCTTTTCTTGAAACGTAAATGCCTGGTTTAAGTTTGATATGGTCGATCGTAAAGCTTGCAATTTTTTCCATGACTGGTATTTTCCTTTCTTTCTGTCCTTTAATAGCTGCGGAGTTCATCATCGGTATCCGCAGTGTTTTCGATGGATTTGATGATGAGATCATAACTATAGGCATCGCTTACTTTTACAGTGACGCGGTCGCCGACTTTATGACCAAGAATGGCTTTTCCTAATGGCGAGTCGATACTGACGTATCCTTTGAGAGAATTACCACGAACGGTGGTGACAAGTTTGTAGGTTTCTGTCTCATCATCTTCTTCGATGTAAACCTGGACGGTATTGTTGATGCCGACTTCGTCGTCCTTTGAGGTATCTGAAACAACGTGAGCGGTTTTGATCATTTTTTCCAGATAGCGGATGCGGCTTTCGTTGCGGTTTTTGTCCTGTTTGGCAGCTTTGTATTCAAAGTTTTCGCTGAGATCGCCCTGGGCACGGGCTTCTTTTACAGCCTCGAGTTCTTTTGGACGGACAACCAGTTTGCGGTAGTCGATTTCTTCCTGCATTTTTTTAATATCGTTTTCGGTCAGTTTATCATACATGATTTTTCTACCTCTTTTCTTGTGAGGTTATTTTAGCACAGAATACGGTAAATTGGAAGTAGGAAGACAGTCACGGTAGAATCACTTTCTTACGCACCGGAACAGCAAATGTTCCTGTGCTGAATGAACTATAACGGTTCACTCAGCCGTGTCGCTTGGTTTTGAAGGCGGAGTTCCTTTGTTGTCGCTGTTATTTGGCATTTTTCCACCTTCGGAATCGCTCATCGTTTTAACAGACCGGGTTCCGGCGGTGGTGATGATGTCCGTGAGGGTGATCTCTTCGTTGTCGGTACCGGCAGCCAGAGTATACGTTGCGTCCAGTTTCATTTCTGGGCAGGTCAAAACGATGCTGGCGTAGGCTTTTTCGGGTGTGACCGTGAAGAGGGCACTTCCATCGCTGTCTGTCAGTGTGATGATAGTGTCAGCGGACTGGGTTTCCGTACAGTAATAGGTGATAACGGGCTGGGTGGAAGCTTCGTCGAAGCTTTCCGTCATGCCGGCACTGCCGATAGCAGCTAAGGTTCCGCCGGTCACAATTGCACTTCCGTCGTAATCGAGGGCACTGTCACCATCGCTGGTCGGCCCGTACACGATCGTAGTTCCGCCGGTCACGAGAAGACCGCCGTTGGAATCAAGACCATCACCATCGGCGGATACAGTCAGGGTTCCGCCGGTAATTTTAATATAAAGCTCAGAGTTGCCTCCGCCGCCGGGGCCTCTCTGCATCATCTGTGGAGCATCGCCGTCAGACGGAGCGTTCCCCGGATCGAAGTCCTGCGGCGCATTTCCGCCAGACGGAGCGTTCTCCGGATCGAAGTCCTGCGATGGCTGCATATCGCTGCCGTTTTCTGTATCAGGCGGCATTTGCGGAGGTTCCTTTCCGTCTGCCGCACCGGATATGCTGCCATCATCACCGGAGTTTACGACAGCACTGCTATCGTCGTTTGAGCTTGCGGCATTGCTGTCATCGTCACCGGAACCGGCAGCATTGGCGCCATCGTCGCCGGAATTTGCGGCATTGATGCCATCGTCGCTGGCGTTTATGGTAATGTCACCGCCGTTGACCACGACGCGTTTTCCTTCCAGGCCTTCGTTGCTTTTTTCAACAAGGATCGTTCCGCCACGAATGACGGTGTCGAGCTCCGCATGGAAACCGTCATCACCGGAGTTTACGGTGATGGTTCCGTCATCGACAACGATGCTGCCGGTTGCATGGAATCCATCCTGTTCTGCCTTAACTGTAAAAACGCCACCGGCAATATAGATATTTCCAAGCTCTGCGTCATCCGTATTCTTCGCTTTGACCGCACTGTTTGCAGCATCAATGTCAAAGCTTCCATTCAGAATTTTAATCTGATCTTTGGCTGTGATCCCGTTGTCCGCAGCGACGATTTTGTAGGTTCCGCCGGTAATCACAAGGTCATCTTTGGATACAATCCCGTGTTTGTAGTCTGCCTCGATGGTCAGACTTCCTGTCCCGTTGCAGACAAGATCTGATTTGGAGAAGATAACGCCGTCTACCGTGTTGTCATCAATCTGAGTGTACTCGTTTCCACCGCCAAGCGTGTTGCTGCTGTTTTCAGCAAGCGTGATGAAAACTTTGTCCGCTTCGCGAACGTAGATGGCAGCATTCGTCTCACAGTTGATATGGACTCCATCGAGTACGATCTGAACCTTGTCGAAATCGGATGCGTCTACGATAATCTGGCCATCCTCAAGTGTTCCGCTTACGATGTAAACGCCTTCTTCCGTAATGGTAATTGTGCTGCCGTCTGCTTTGGCTCCGCTGCCGGAGACGGTAGCTGTCGTCTTATTAAGTGTAATTTTTACGGCTTCTGATGCTTTATAGCTTCCGCTCTTCTCACGGTCTGTGAATTCGGTATCGATGGTGGATTCGGTCAGTTCCAGATCGAAATCAATGTCGGAGGCACTTTCTATTGCATTTTCCGAAGCTATGCTCTCTGATGTGGCCGCCGCGTTGTCGGCAGATGTTTCGCCGGTTGACTCTGTACGGGCAGATTCGGCATTTACAGAGCTGGAAGATGTCACTGCTGTGCCGCATCCGCCGAAGGCCAGCGATGATGCAAGAAGCAGGCTGACGACTGCGCCGGTCTCTTTTTTTCTGTTTTTTTTCTTTCTGTTTCGATTCATTATAATTCCTCCCTTCCGGTCTGCGCACGACTGCACAGGATTTCAAGGTTTCCGTTTCTGCAGCGGAGCTGGTCAATCATGTTTTTCTCTTCGCCTTCCTCGCGGAATACGATGCGATACTCCAGCTTGAAAAGACTTCCCATATTCGTGGTTTTTACCTGTACAAGCTCGCAACGGGTCAGATACCTGGCAAAGATATCGTCAAAAACACTGGTATAATCAAGGGACTCCGGTTCCAAGATTTCCATTGACGAGCATGATCACCATCTGTACGATCACAGGCATCAGAACAAGCGTGACAGCAAAGCTTTTGGTGCATTCACTTTTGTACCTGTAAACAGCAGCGATCAACAGTCCCAGAATCAGAGACACTGCTGTGCAGGCAAGGAACTGACCAAAGGTGAAGGCGGCGATTGTTTCTGTAAAAACGGAACTGAATATTGTGTTAAGCATAGCAAATTCCTCCCAGAATTTTTTTATTTTCTTGTCTATTCAGAGCCCCATCTCGATTCCGCTTACGCTACATCGCGATGTTGCTTCTCGCCATATGAAGTTCCAGAAAAACCGCTCATTCATGCAAGCATGATTCGCGATTTTTCTTCTATTTTGCATGGCTCTGAATAGTTACATTTTCTTTTTTTGTGAAGCAGACTATGTTTGAAAAAGGCTTTTCGCAAGCTGTGAGTCCACCCACTGCTTCTTGCTTCTTGCTTCTTGCTTTTCGCAATGGCCGCAGAGGACTTACCTGATTCAGCTAACGGAATGCTGTTTTTGATACGGTTTGCCGGATATCTGTGAATGGTATGAAAGTTTTTTCTTCTGATGCTTTCTGATTTTCGATCTGATAGGCAAAGCCGTATTTAGAAAATGATGCCGGATAGATTGCAAGATCATCCAGAATTTTGCTGAACCATAGGGGCACAGCACCTGGTGATTTCACCTCCATGAGATACCAGCCTGGTTCTAAAAGCCTGGTTCCTTCCGTTGGACCGTCAAGACACAGATTGTCGGTACGCCATCGGATATTGGTGCCGAAGGTAACACGAAAGTTCCTGTCTTCCGTGCCGAAGCAAGCGATGCGGTCGTAGGCGATGTACATAGCGGGAGCAAGCCCCCGGTAGTAGTTGCGAAACCAAGTGATTTCGTGGAGAATCTGACTGTCGAAGCCCGGTTCTGATTTTCCCGCAAGATAGGGAACCGCTTCTGATAATATCATGCGCTCGCGGCGTTTGTAGACGATTCCTTCATATTTTTTCTTTAGTTCTACGTATATGGGGCTGGTCTCTTTGGCCGGACCATAACTGCGGAGTCGCAGTTTTTCTTTGTAGACGGGTTTTTCCAGCGAACGGCGGATGAGCTGGTGATCCGGGGTATCGTAATAGAGGCTGCAGATGGTATCAAGGCCGTATTCATCCATCTGCAGATGACCCGGAAGGCTCTTGCGAAGCTTGCGGGCCATGATCGGGGAAAGCATGTATTTTGTTTCATACCGTTGGAAAGTCATGGGAATCTGTTGGCTTTGCATCATAATCGATTGATCCTTTCGTTTGATTTACTTCCGGAAATGTTTTTTACATTTTTAAGTATAATGAGGAAACTTTAAAGGAACCTTAAAGAATGGACGGAAAATGTGAAAGGTTTGTGAAAAGACGGACCTCTGTAATCCGGATCGCTTTTTGAATACCATATAAAAAAAGAAAGAGCCCTTTTCCGGACAAATTCGTTGGAAGCGGATTTGTTCGGAACGAACTCTTGCAGCCGATATGCAACGTCATGAAACATATAAAATAGGAAAAGCGTCAAAAATCATCTTGGCCAGCGCTCTTTTCTGGACATGAGTGGCGCGAATGGTACATGAGGATGCGTCTGGTACCAGTAAGCTGTGGTAGCGACATCATCCTGACGTTCAAAGAGACCTCCATGACTGACGCCAATCTGCTGAAGGGTTACCTTAAGATCCTTCTCAAAAAGGATGGGATCAAGAAGGTGCCAGCGGTAGAAGCTGCGCTGTGGCATCTGATCATCATTGTGGTAATCATTATGAAGGAAGGTATCGTGGGTAGAGTAGTAAGGATATCCAAGATACGGAGTGCAGTACTGATTTTCAACGGTTTGGCCATTTTGCTGTGTTGCAAAGCTCCAGGCACCACCGAAGTAATCTTCTGTTCCGGTTCCGCAGATGGTTGGATAATCCTTGTCTCCATCGATGTAGAATTTCATCTCACCTTCTCCGTACCAGTAGCGTTCGAGGCTGGTCAGTGCAAGATAAGTTCCAACGTACTGGCCTTTCCCTTTGATGTTGTCGAGGACAACGTAGTCTTTTGCCTTTTCCGTGATACGCTGACGACGCCACTGGGCATGGAAATAGGCAGCATCCTCCGGAACCGTTGTCAGGCAATAGTCGATCTGATAAAAGAAGGCCGGAATCGGCTCATCACACTGATTTTCAATGGTAATACGGGCGTTTTTACGGAACGGCATCGGGAAATAGCTGTTGAAACCGCGGGTCGGGTTGACTGCAATCGGGACGGAATTTACCTGATAGGAAACACCGAAACCGCAGCAGAAGAAATCGCCAAGCGGACATTCTACGGATGGATCTTCTTCGTCATCCCAGTACATACGGAGAACAAGATCCCGCAGAACATAACGGTTACGTTCACTGGTACGGTCTGTGACGGTGATCCAGATGTGCTGAATGATGCCTTCTCCCTGGATCTCACCAAGTGTTACGGTCTCTCCTGCTTCTATTTTCGGGATACACGGGGAACCTTTTCTGGACGGACCAAGATCGCTGGATGCCATGCCGCCTTTTCCTTTTTCTCCATTCCGGTTTTCCCAGTTAATAGAACGGGACTGTCCGCTTTTCAGCTGGAAAATGTTTTGTAAACCACAATCAAACATCATATATTCCTCCTTTTGTTTTCTTTTGTTTTTTCTCTCTTGGAAGCTTTTGATTTCTGCTTTTTTGTGTGTCTGCCTTTCCTACCCTGCCGTCATTTTTCCATTTTTCCGGAATTTTGTTTCTTTCATCCTTTTGCCGGAAAGACTGCTTTAAAACAGATGCCATCTCGTGTCCGCTCTGCGGTGATTTTTCCCTTATGTGCCTTTACAATTGCAGCAGCCACGGAAAGGCCGATTCCATAGCCGCCGCTTTCCCCTAGCCCGCGACACATCCGCACGGTAGAAGCGGTCAAAGAGGCCTTCCGGCAGGATATCGCAGGTATTCTGCACCGAAAATTCTGCTTTTTTGCCGTTTTTTCGCCAGAAAATGTGGATTTTTCCACCCTCCGGAGTGTATTTAACGGCGTTATCCACAAGAAGAGAAACGAGCTGGTGGATTCTTGCGGCATCCCCTTCCATATGGAGTTCTTCTGCAATATCGCTCTGCAGCGCGATCCTGCCCGGAGGGCTTTTTGAATTTACAGAAAAATTCAAAAACATCCGGCCGGCACTTTTGCATGGGTGCTCGCAGCCGGATGTTCGGTTTGCATTCATTTTCTTTTTTTCTCTGCCCGTCTCCGCAGCAGCTCTTTTGCGCCTGCGTACAACAGAAAATATACCGTCAGAATCATGACAACTACAATCCTATTATCTTTCAGGCTGAAAAAAGAGGTCACATTGACTGCCGCCAGAAACAGCAGCAGTGACACACTGAGATCAATTTTTTCTTTTCTGTCGGCCAGCACCATTCCTGCGGCCGCCAGAACCAGAAGAACGGCAATTCTTGCAATCAGATTTGCCATTTTGACGCCTCCTTACTGTTTCCGGAAAGTAATTTCCCCGGTTTTATCATCCATACCATCGACGATGGCAAGAGATTCCAGATGAATGCCGCGGTCACGCAGCAGTTTTCCTCCGATCTGGAACCCTTTTTCGATGACAACGCCTGCTCCTACGAGCTCTGCACCGGAATCCTGTACCAGGGTTGCCAGTCCTTCCAGCGCTTTTCCGTTTGCCAGGAAATCATCGATCAGGAGAACTTTGTCTCCTTTTCCCAGAAATTCTTTGGAAACAATGATATCATAAACTCTTCCATGGGTGAAAGATTCTACTTTTGTGGTATAAACATCTCCGGCGATATTTTTGGTCTGTGTTTTCTTTGCAAACACAACCGGAACATTAAAAATTTCAGCCACAACACAGGCAATTCCGATTCCAGATGCCTCGATGGTCAGGATTTTCGTGATCTCCTCTCCCGCAAAACGACGCTGAAACTCTTTTCCGATTTCCCGGAACAGATTGACGTCCATCTGATGATTTAAAAAGCTGTCCACCTTCAGGACATTTCCCTCGCGTACTTTTCCGTCTTTGCGGATTCTGTCTTCCAATAACTGCATTTTTTTGAAGCCTCCCGAATTTTTATTATACCCATTGTACTTACTTCTCACTGGAAATGCAAGTCCAAATCCATCAAATTTCGCACTGTCTCAAATTTTATTCATGGCAGCCGCCGGTGTCTCTGCATCAGAGATCCTCTTTCCGGTCCAGATCCTTTAATTCCCACACGGCTTCGACCCGGAACGGAATTACCGATTCCCAGTGCCGTTTCAGCACCTTTTTTCCGCCGCGGTCGCCGGAAAGTTCTTTTAGTTCTGAAAAATAAGGTTTTGAGAACCACGCCGGATTGCCGCTCTCGCCGCCGCAGAAAACGCAGCCAAGTGGAGCCTTCTGCATCTCCATGGATTCCAGAAAGCGCTCCGCCGTCTCTTCCTTCAGGCACGGCTGATCCGCCACAAAACACGCACAGGCATCGGCATTTTGCTTCTCCGCCGCCTCGATTCCCGCGCGGATTGTATAGGAAATTCCTTTTTCGCTGTCCGGCGAAAACACCGTCTGCAGACGCCCGGCTTTTACCAGCGGCGCAAGCTCCTCCAGAATCCTTTCATACTGCGTCACAACCAGCAGTTCCCAGTTCTCATGCCTTCCGGCAATTTGGGCCAGCCGGTCCAGCAGATGGCGGTACACCGCCTTTCCATCCAGCGGATAGAGCAGCTTATTTTCCCCGAACCGTCTGCTGTTCCCGGCTGCCAGATAAAGTATCGTTACTCGCATTCTTTTTCCGCAATTCCCATTGCAATCTGCTCGCTCGTGATCGGCAGTTCGCGGAACCACAGACCCGTCGCATTGTAGATTGCATGTGCCAGCGCCGGAGCCGGTGTGTTGATGACGATCTCGCCGATCGATTTTGCACCGAACGGACCGGTCGGCTCGTAGCTGCTCCGAAACTCGACGCGCAGCCTGCCCATATCGAGGCGGGTCGGCACTTTATACTGCATAAACGAATTATTGATCATCTGACCCTTGTCCGTGTACTGGATATTTTCAAACAGCGTCATGCCGATGCCCTGCACCAGACCGCCCTCGACCTGTACGCGCGCAAGGTTCGGGTTGATGACGGTTCCGCAGTCGACAACGGCGGCATAATCGAGAATCCTGACCTCGCCGGTCTCTTTATCCAGCTCGATCTCGACCGCACCAGCCATATAAGGCGGCGGCGATACCGGAGAGCAGTTGCTTTCCGTCGCTTCCAGCGCGATGCCGTTATTGCACATGGCCGCTGTTGCGATTTCTTCCATCGTCATGCTGCTTCCACTCTTTTCATGCACGACGCCGGTACCGGTAAATTCTGTCTCATCTTCCGGCACGTTCATCCGCTCTGCCGCCAGGGCACAGATTCGTTTCCGAAGCGTCATGCAGGCTTTTTCCACCGCTTTTCCGGTAATATACGTCGTACTCGATGCATAGGAACCGGAGTCATACGGGGACGTATCGGTATCTGCGCCGACAACAGTAATGTCATCCACATCACACTCCAGACACTCTGCCGCCATCTGGGACAGAATCGTATCGCAGCCGGTTCCCATATCGGCCGCTGCGATCAGCATCGTATAGCCGCCGTCGTCGTTGACTTTGATCGTTGCCGATCCGACATCGAGATTGGAAATACAGGAACCCTGCATCGCCATCGCAATGCCGACGCTGCGCACCTTTCCATCTCCCATATCACGGCACGGATATTTCTCATCCCAGCCGATCATCTCTTTCGCACGCTCCACGCACTGGTCAAGCGCACAGCTGTTTGCCGTTTCGCCATAGTAAGCCGGCATGAACTGTCCCTCACGGACCATATTCTGCTCCCGGATCCGGATCGGATCGATGCCAAGACGCGCTGCCATCTCACTGACAGCAGATTCTACGGCAAAGATACCCTGCGTCGCACCGTATCCGCGGTAAGCACCGGCTGACATTACGTTGGAATACACAACATCATACGCAAACCGGTAAGCCTCAAGAGATCCATACATCGGAATCGATTTGTGGCCGGAAAGGCCGACCGTTGTCGGTCCATGCTCGCCGTATGCACCCGTGTTGGAAAGTGTATACAGATCGATCGCACGGATTCTTCCGTCCTTCATCGCACCGAGGCGGATCGTTACTTCCATCTCATGGCGCGGTGTGGATGCTGTCTGGGACTCTTCTCTCGTAAAGATCATTTTCGACGGTTTTCCGGTTTTCCAGGTTACAAACGCCGGGAAAATTTCGGCAACCACCGTCTGCTTCGCTCCGAATCCGCCGCCGATTCTCGGCTTGGAAACACGGATCTTCGATTTCGGAATGCCGAGTGCATTGGACAGAATGCGGCGCGCATGGTAAACGATCTGGGTCGAGCTCAGCACATTCAGCCGTCCGTAGGTATCCATAAAGCAGTATGTCCGGAACGTCTCCATCATCGCCTGCTGGGCTGCACGTACATGATACGTATGCTCTACGACCTCATCGCACTCTGCGAGCACGGCTTCCACATCTCCGTTGTGATCTTCCGCACTTGCACAGAGATTTCTCTGATTGTCCGCACCGACCGGACAGAGCGATTTCCAGCTTTCCTCCGGATGCACCAGCAGTTCATTATCCTTGGACTGATGAAAATCCAGAATGGCCGGAAGCACTTCGTACTCTACTTTCAGAAGCTTCCGCGCACGGTCCACGCATTTTTCATCTTTTCCGGCAATAATCGCCACCGGATCTCCCACGTAGCGCACATGCTGATCGAGGATCAGACGGTCATACGGGCTTGGTTCCGGGTAGGTCTGTCCTGCCATTGTAAAACGCTGTTTCGGCACATCCTCCCAGGTATAAATCGCCTCAATGCCCGGAACACGCTCTGCTGCCGTCTTTTTCACGGATTTTACGATTGCATTGGCATGCGGACTCCGCAGTACCTTGACAATCAGACAATCCTTCGGCGCCAGATCATCTACATAAACCGGCTTTCCGGTTACCAGCGCGAGGGCATCCTTTTTGATCACCGGCTTATTCACACTGCAGAGCTGATCGGTTCTTCCCGACCAGTCCGGTTCATAGATATGATTTTCTCTGCTCATGACGCACCTCCCTGCTGCTTTTTCCAGGCAAGGAAATTCAAAATTCCCCGAAGCTGTCCTTCATATCCGGAACAGCGGCAGAGATTTCCCGCCAGATATTCTTTAATTTCTTCCTCACTCGGATCCGGATTTTCCCGGAACAGCGCAATCGCATTCATAATCATCCCCGGATTGCAGAACCCGCACTGCTCGGCGCCCTGTCCGGCAATAAAGGAACCAAATTCTTCTGCTTCCTCCTGCAGGCCTTCCAGCGTATCCACCTTACATCCATTCGCCCGCGCCGCAAGCACCGAACACGACAGCACCGGTTTTCCCTCCAGAAAAACCGTACACAGCCCGCAGTTCGACGTCTCACAGCCGCGCTTCACACTGTAGCATCCCTGGCTTCTCACAAAATCGATCAGGAGCATGTCTGCATCAATTTCCGCTTCCGTCTTCTTTCCATTTAAGATCATCGAAATCTTCATCACTGCTCCTCCTTCTTCTGAATTTCTTCCATACATCTGCGCAGCAGCACCCGTCCCAGATGATGACGATACTCTGCACTTCCGCGCATATTACTGCCATATGTAAACTGATCAGAAATCTCCGAAGCCGCCGCCTTCAGCTCCTCCGCAGATGCCTTTCCAGCCGCCAGCTTTTCCGCCAGCTCCGCCGGAAGCTCTACACGTGCCGCCTTCGCCGGTCTTGCCCCAAGCACCGCACATCCTTTTCCGTCTTCCACCCGCACCGCACACGTCAGCACCGGGAAATCCGTTCTGGAATTTCGATGACTCTGATAAACCGTAACACCCTCATGCTTCTTCACAATCAGCCTTACCAGCACATCCCTGTCTCTCTTTGAACAGGCAAACTCCGCCAGCGACATCCGTCCCGCATGAACCAGCTCCACCTCCGTATCCAGCGCCAGAAACAGCGTCAGCACATCCGAAAATCCAAATCTGCCGAAAATACTGCCTCCCACCGTAGCCAGATTCCGGAACTGCACCCCGACAATACTCCGCACACTCTCCCGTGCCTCACCGTCGGTATAAGCATTCAGCCCCTCATGCTCCTCCATCTGCCGCAGCGTCACCATGCATCCGATGGAAAACTCCTCTTCCGACTCTTCAATCTGATCCAGTCCGAGTCCGGAAAGATCAATTGCCGTCTGCACCTGTCGCTCTCCCATCTTCGTCCAGAGCATTCCGCCTAAAATACAGGCGCTTCTCTTCTGATTCAGCTCATACGCCTCTTCCAGCGACCCCGCACGGATATAATCCTTAATTTTAATCATAGTTACCCTATGCCCTCCATTTTCAGGTTGTTTATTTCTCAATATAGAAGCCCATATATATCATATTATACCTGACCCGCTCCCCCCTTTCAACTTTTTTCTTATTTTTTCAAAAAAACACTTGCATTTTTGCTCCACATCCAGTATAATCAATCAATGTCGGAAGTCATTCTGACACAAAACAAAATACATGGACGGATTCCCGAGTGGCCAAAGGGGACAGACTGTAAATCTGCTGCAAATTGCTTCGGT
>OGZG01001126.1_pt1 | contig 20517 bp, 18 predicted proteins | sample 1576781 | NCBI WGS metagenome assembly OGZG01 (sample SAMEA3541502, study PRJEB24748) | human gut metagenome | biome: human gut; feature: human-associated habitat; material: faeces | place: China | collected 2012 | reverse complement strand
CGATGGAGGATTTCTATCAGTATCTGAGCGGTGCGAAAGGTGACAGCGGTAAGTCGGCTTATGAATTGTGGAAAGAAACCGTGGCAGCCGGCAATGTAGGTGACCCTAAACATCCGGGACAGGCTTGGCCTGCGGATAAGGTATCGGAACTTGACTTCTTCAGTTACCTGACTGGTAAAGACGGTGTCGACGGAGTGAACGGAACAAACGGTCTGTCGGCATATGAACTTTGGAAAGCTGACCTTGCGGCCCGTTGTAATACGGCTGAAGCGCTTGTGGATTATAAGAACGGAGGCACCTGGAACTGTGAGAAGAATACGCTGGCCGATTTCTATGAGTATCTGCGCGGTAAGGACGGCAAGGATGGCAAAGATGGACAGGACGGTCGTCCAGGAGAACCGGGTAAGCCGGGAGCAGAAGTAACCATTATTAGAGGAGTTCCTAATGTGATAGCCCAGTATTCTCAATCGGAGTACGGAGAATATGTACGGTCTTCAGACGGCGGGGTATTGTATAAGGTATATGATGAGATGGGAGAAGTAGCTCCAGGAGCACAGGTAAAAGGCATGCCGGGAATTGCACCCGAGAAGGTGTATACTGCCAATGAAAAAGGTGAATTCATTATTCCTAAAGAAGATTTGCCGGAGATTCAGAGTGTGGATTTGCGTTGGGGAGCTGTAAAGGAAGTGACACTGAAGGGAAAGAGTGCTCAGGTTTCTGCCAAGAATACCTATGTACCGAACAGGGTACACATGCGGATAATTTTGCGTGATAATAACTCGAACTCATTAAGTAAATACCAGGATTTATATTTCCTGATACAGCGCAGAATGAATCCGGAGGATGAATGGCAGAATATTCCTGCGTATTTGCCGAACAGCGGTAACCGGTATTTGGATGCATACAGAGTGTCGGATAAGGAAAATCCCAAAAGCATTCAGATGGATAAAAAACTGTATTCTGGTATGAGTTTTGGTACATACTCCGGGTCGTTGTCTTATTACTATAATATTTATACCTATCGTTTTATGGAAGAAAATCCGGGAAAATTTAAAAACAGTCAGAATGAGTACTGGGATAAGACGGATGTATATTATAGTGTAAAAGCAAGAGAGGTTTATTATGGTGAGGAATATCAGTGGAACGGAGTGTGTCTGCTTGCACCATATCAGATGGGGCCGGTACTGAAAACTTTGAAGTTGAAAGCGCTGAATAGTGAAAAAGAAGCTTCGTTTGCTCAAGCAGAAGGAACTTTTGATTTTTCTAAAATTGATTTTAGTAAAATGTACAAGAGTTTGAGTAAGTGTACCGTGCTGGAGAATGGTATGGATCTGGTAGTGCCGGAAACTTATACAGAGGAAGAGGCTAAAAAAATAAAGATGGCTTATATCGAATTTTCTTATATTTCATCTGCAGGTAGGCAGACTGCGTCCAGCTCCAATAACTCCTCTTCTTTTGAGGCGCCTGCTTTCAAAGTCTTTACACCTTTCTTGAATTCAACCATCAGTATAAGTAGCAACTCTTCTTCTTCGTTGTTTTATAGGTTTACGCAGGGGTATTTGCGAAAGAAGCAGGGAGAGGAGGAAAATAAATTTGAAGTAGTACCTTATACTGATTCTTATCAGCTCCCTGCAGTGGAAGTAACTTATGAACCATAAAGCAATGAATATGAAAAGTAGATATACAGTCAGCCGACGGATTTTTCTGTCAGTGTTAACGATATTGAGTACGTGCCTGTGGGGTAATGCACAGCATACTATGGGTGTTGTGGGTGAAATCCCTGGTTTTGAAACTGTGAAAGAACGAAAGGCCTGGGAATTCGGTGTGGGGGCGAATGCGCTTCAGATGACCCGCTTCAACGTGCTGGATTTCCGTACCAATCCTCAGGGAGGGTATTTCATTGATACGAGCAAGAGGGACCTTCTGTTCGGAGGTCACCTTTATCTGGCACGTGAACTGAATACTCATTTTTACCTGGATTTGCAGGGGACGTGGGATTACAGTTCCGATCCGGTGCGCAGCGGTCGTGCGTCCCGCTGGGCGGGCATGGCGGGCCTGGGCCTGCAGTGGCGTCTGGGAGAGTATTTCCGTTCTTCTTTCATCGATCCCTTCCTGCGTGCGGGGGTGAATTATATGTATAAGAACTTTAGGGTGGACTATAACGGACTGGAGGCCTTTGAGCGAGACCGGATGGGCTGGAACATGTCGAACGACTATAATAAGGAGGGGCAGGACCGGAAGCATCTGATTCCCCTGTCATTGGGAGCAGGTGTGAATATGTGGCTTAATGACCGTTTGGGTATTGGTCTTCAGGCAGATTATCTGTTCATGCCTTACCGCAATGTGGCAAACTCCTGGAACGGAACGGTGCGGCTGATGTGGCGGTTTGGAGGTAAGTCTAAACGTGCCGGAACGCCTGCTCCCCAGTATGTGGAACGGGTGGTAGAGCGTGTGGTCGAGAAGCCGGTAGTGGTGGAAAAGCCTGTGGAGGTGGAGAAGGTTATTGAGGTAGCTTCCTCCGAGAATTTGTATGAACTGTTCCAGAATGTATTCTTCGATTTTGACAAATGGGACATCACGGAGAAGTCTGCCGAAATACTCGACCGTGCGGCCCGTATCATGCTGAAAGATACCGACCGCAAGTATCTGATAACTGCCTGTACGGATGCCCGGGGAACGGTGGATTATAACCTCCGGCTTTCGCGCCGCCGTGCGGATGCGGTGGTGCAGGCACTGGTGGACCGTGGGGTTCCTGCCGGCAACCTGAAGGCTGTCGGTATCGGCAAGAAGATAGCCCTTGCCTCGAGCAGTGCTTCGGATGCCGTCCGTGAGGCGGACCGTAAGGTGATGGTGGAGATGGTTTCGAACATGGAGTACTGGAACCATATCCGATAAGAGGACCTTATTCAGCATACTTGCCTGAAAGAAAAATCCCCCGGACGACCTTCTGGCTGTCCGGGGGATTTTTGTCGGGTACACTCACGGCGGTCAGCGTGTGCTGCCGGAGTCATGCCCCTTGATTATTTATTTTTCTTTTTCGATCTCAAGGAGTTCTACTTCGAAAATCAGTGTAGAGAACGGTTTGATCTTTCCTGCTTCACGAGAACCGTAAGCCAGTTCCTGCGGAATGTACAGTTCCCATTTTGAACCTACAGGCATCATTGTCAGAGCTTCTGTCCATCCTTTGATTACCTGGTCGGCACGGAAAGTAGTCGGTTCCTTACGGTCGTAAGAGCTGTCGAACTGAGTACCGTCGATCAGTGTACCTTTGTAGTGTACTTTTACTCTTGATTCTTTAGTAGGAACTTCACCCTTACCTTCAGTGATTACTTTGTACTGCAAGCCGCTGGCAGTTGCCTGAATACCTTCTTTGCCCTTGTTGTTGGCCAGGAATTCTTCGTTTTCTTTCTTGTAGTCTGCATATTTGGCTTCCAGTGCTTTTTCTTTGATAGCTTCTGCCTTAGTGCGTACATATACTCCTGCTGAGTCAGCGCTTACCAGACCTTTTTCCTGTACGGCAGCCATGAAACCAGCCAGGAAGTTTTCTTTGCTCAGGCTCTGAGTAGAGTCGCCGCTGAAAATCTGGTTGTTGATAGCTTCGAACATGTCACCGCTTACCTGCTGACCGATCTGTACACCGGCCATGTAAGCCTTCTGCTTAGCGTCAGTTTCTTTCATTCCCTGTTCGATACCTCTTACGAAGTCTGCCATGTGTGCTGAATCTACGCCCAGACGACCGATGACATAGTCTTTCAAACCTTGAGTGTTGCTTACTCCCATCATGTATGAAAGAGTGTCCACTTCGCTTTTCATATTAGCTTTCGGGCCCTGAGAAGTACATGATGCCAGTCCTGCTGTAGCTGCCAGCATCATGAAAATTGTACTTTTTTTCATGCTTTTTAGTTTTGTTTTTTATTGAGTAATAATTTAAAATATTCGGATGTATGCTTACAGCACCTCAATCAGTTCTACTTCGAAAATCAGTGTGCTGTGAGGCGGAATCATGTCACCGGCTCCCTGGGCACCATAGGCCAGTTCCGACGGAATGTAAAGTTTCCATTTGGCTCCTTCCGACATGAGCTGCAGGGCTTCTACCCATCCTTTGATTACCTGGTTGACACCGAATACGGCCGGTTCACCGCGCTTGATGGAACTGTCGAAGAGGGTTCCGTCGATCAGTGTACCTTCGTAGTGGCAGCGTACACGGTCGGTAGCCTTAGGCTGTTTGCCGTTGCCGGCTTTGATTACTTCGTACTGCAGTCCGCTGGGCAGTGTGATGATATTGGGGTTCTTCTTGTTTTCTTCCAGGAAAGCCTTGCCTTTGGCAATGGTTTCAGCGTTCATTTTCTCTTCCAGTTCGGTGAAATACTTGTTGACGATTTCACGGGCTTCTGTGTGGCTGATTGCTGTCTGGTTTCCCTCTAATACGTCTTTGATTGCCTGTGCAAAGTCGTTTACTTCGATACCGCGAGCACCCATGCTCAGCAGATTTTGGCCTATACCCAGACCAATGGCGTAACTGAATTTATCCATATTTTTGTTTTTGATTAAAATATTGGCGCAAAGGTATCTTTTTTCTTTGAATATGAGCTTCTTTAAGCGATTAAAAATTCTTATTTTTGTATTTGTATGTAAATTATGGGTATATGAAAAAATTGGTGGTGCTTACAGGTGCGGGAATGAGCGCGGAAAGTGGTATCAGTACCTTCCGCGATTCTGGAGGGCTGTGGGAACAATACTCGGTAGAGGAGGTAGCGACTCCCGAGGGCTATGCGGCCAATCCTAAGCTGGTGATTGATTTTTACAATGCACGCAGAAAGCAGTTGCTGGAGGTGGTTCCGAACCGGGGACACGAATTGCTGGCCGGACTGGAGCGTGATTTCAAGGTGACGGTGGTGACACAGAATGTGGATAACCTGCACGAAAGGGCGGGCTCGACGAACGTCATTCACCTGCACGGGGAACTGACGAAGGTGACTTCGAGCCGGAATCCGAATGATCCGCGCTGCATCAGGGAACTGACTCCGGAGCAGTATGAGGTGAAAATGGGGGACCTGGCTGCCGACGGCACGCAGCTGAGGCCTTTTATCGTGTGGTTCGGAGAGGCTGTGCCGCTGATTGAAAAGGCGGTAGATGAGGTGATGGAAGCCGATGTGTTTGTGATTATCGGGACTTCCCTGAATGTGTATCCGGCGGCGGGACTGCTGCATTATGTGCGTCCGGGGGTACCGGTGTATCTGATTGACCCGAAAGAGGTGGCGGTTCCTGCAAACCGGAAGGTGCATGTAATCCGGAAGGGAGCATCCGAAGGAATGGAAGAATTGAAAAAAATGTTATTAAAAGAAGAATGGTAAACAAATAATGCCTATATTTGTTTCATATATGTAATGTCATTAATACTAACTTAAAGCAAAAGATAAAATTATGAAGAAGTACATTTGCACAGTTTGTGATTGGGTATATGATCCAGAAGTAGGTGATCCGGATAATGGCATCGCTCCGGGTACAGCGTTTGAGGATATTCCAGAAGACTGGGTTTGCCCGGTTTGCGGAGTAGGTAAAGAGGATTTTGAAGTGGTAGAAGAATAATTCGGATACCCGTAAATTATAGAAGGCGGTTTTATCTTATACGGATAAAGCCGCTTTTTTTGTGCGGTGAAGAAAGCGCTGGCGCCCGATGGCTGTAGATGGAAATGAACAGCAGGATACGTTGAGATGAACAGGCGGATATACTTGAAACGGAACAGCCGGATACGAAAAATCCCTTCTTCTCCGTTGCCGGGGAAGAAGGGATATGTATGGACAGGGAAGGTTCCCTGATTATTTCTGTTCCTTATTGTGCTGAGGCTTGCGGTCACCGCGTTTCGGACGGTTTTCTTCAGCCATGCCTTCCGGTTTCGGAACCAGCACTTTGTGTGACAGTTTGAACTTACCGGTCTTAGGATCGATGTCGAGCAGCTTGACTTCGATGTCATCGCCTTCCTTCAGTCCTGATTCTTCGATAGTCTCCAGACGCTTCCAGTCGATTTCTGAAATGTGGAGCAGACCGTCTTTACCCGGCAGGAATTCTACGAATGCACCGTAAGGCATGATAGAACGTACTTTACCGGTGTATACTTCGCCGATTTCAGGAACGGCAACGATACCCTTGATCAGGCGCATTGCGCTGTCGATGCTCTGCTTGTTGTTTCCGGAAACTTCGATGCGTCCCACTCCGTCAACTTCTTCGATAGTGATAGTCGCACCGGTTTCTTCCTGCATACCCTGGATGATCTTTCCGCCCGGGCCGATGACTGCACCGATGAATTCTTTCGGAATAGTCATGGTTTCAATGCGCGGAGCATGAGGCTTCAGTTCTTCACGAGGAGCAGCGATACATTCAGTCAGTTTGCCGAGGATGTATTCACGTCCCTGTTTTGCCTGCAGCAAGGCTTTTTCCAGAATATCGTAAGTCAGACCGTCGCACTTGATATCCATCTGAGTGGCAGTGATACCGTTCTTTGTTCCGGTAACCTTGAAGTCCATGTCTCCCAGGTGGTCTTCATCGCCCAGGATATCAGACAGAACGGCATATTTTTCTTCTCCGGCATTCTTGATCAATCCCATTGCAATACCCGAAACCGGATTCTTGATAGGTACACCCGCATCCATCAGAGCCAGTGTTCCGGCACATACTGTTGCCATAGAAGAAGAACCGTTAGATTCAAGGATATCAGATACTACACGTACGCAATATGGATAGTCGGCTGGAATCTGGCCTTTCAACGCACGCCATGCCAGATGACCGTGACCGATTTCGCGACGTCCTACGCCACGCTGTGCCTTGGCTTCTCCGGTAGAGAACGGAGGGAAGTTGTAGTGCAGCAGGAAGCGTTCCTTGTGCTGGTCGAGTACATCGTCTACAATCTTTTCATCGAGCTTGGTACCCAAAGTAACCGTACTCAATGACTGGGTTTCACCACGGGTGAAGATAGAAGATCCGTGAGGACCTGGCAGCGGGCTGGTCTCGCACCAGATAGGACGGATTTCTGTAGTAGTACGTCCGTCCAGACGCTTGCCTTCATCGAGGATGCAGCGGCGCATGGCTTCTTTTTCTACATCGTGGTAGTAGCGGTCGATCATGCCGGCCTTTTCTTCCAGTTCTTCTTCAGTGAACTGTGCCTTGAATTCGTCACAGATGGCATCGAAGGCATCCTGACGTTCGTGCTTGTTGCGGTTACCTGAAGCAGCGATGGCATATGCCTTGTCGTAGCAGGCATCGTGAACGGCCTTACGCAGCTCTTCGTCGTTTTCTTCGTGGCAATATTCGCGTTTTACTGTAGAGCCTACTTCCTCCATCAGTTCCATCTGAGCCTTGCAGTGTACTTTGATGGCTTCGTGAGCGAAACGCATGGCTTCCAGCAGGTCCTGTTCGCTGACTTCGTTCATTTCTCCTTCCACCATCATGATGTTCTCATAAGTAGCGGCAACCATCAGGTCCATATCAGCACGTTCCAGGGCTTCGAATGTCGGGTTGATGACAAACTGACCGTCGATGCGGGCTACACGGACTTCGGAAATCGGACCGTTGAACGGAATGTCAGATACGGCCAACGCTGCAGAGGCAGCCAGACCGGCCAGTGCATCCGGCATGTCTACACCATCGGCTGAGTAAAGGATGATGTTGACATAAACTTCTGCATGGAAGTTATCTGGGAATAAAGGACGTAATGCACGGTCTACCAGACGGCAGGTAAGGATTTCGTAGTCGGAAGCTTTACCTTCACGTTTGGTGAAACCGCCCGGGAAACGTCCGAAAGCGGAATATTTTTCTTTATACTCTACCTGAAGAGGCATGAAATCAGTACCGGGAACTGCATCTTTTGCTGCACAAACAGTAGCCAGCAACATGGTGTTACCCATGCGTAGCATAACAGCACCATCTGCCTGTTTTGCCAGCTTTCCCGTTTCGAGAGTAATGGTTCTTCCATCACCTAACTCGATCGTCTTAACAATTGGATTGATCATATAAAAAATGTGTTATATATAAAATTCGTGTCAAAGATAAGAATAATCTTGTAGTAAAATGGTGAAAATGAGATAAAAGTTTGTGGCAGGACTCAGTTTTTATGATTATTGGCCTGTATCGGGGGGCAAAGATTGGATTTAAGGGATAAAATACTTACTGTCTGTGATAAGAACTTGGCTAAAAACTTTGCGGACTCACGAAAAGCCGTATCTTTGCACCCTGAATAAAAAAGAAAAAAGAAAGCGATGAGAAAAAATATCAGTTGTATTGCGGGAGCCTTGTTGCTGGCCGGTTTTTCGGCTTGTAACCACCAGCCGGAATTTAAGGTAGAAGGAACGGTTGCGGATGCGGCCGATAAGATGCTGTATCTGGAACAGGCCGGTCTGGAAGGAATTGTGGCCCTCGACTCTGCCCGCCTGGATGAGGAGGGAGTATTCAGTTTTGCGGCTGCACGTCCGGAGTCACCGGAGTTCTATCGTCTGCGCATAGAAGATAAGGTGATTAACTTTTCGGTGGATTCTGTCGAAACGGTGAAGGTGACTGCACAGCTTCCGGATTTTGCTACCGGCTATCAGGTGGAAGGCTCGGAAAACAGTGCGAAGATCAAGGAACTGGTTCTGCTGCAGACAGAGTTGCAGAATCGGGTGAACGGACTTTCAGGGATGCCGGCAGGTATTGCACAGGACAGCCTGATTTCGATGGTCGAAGCCTACAAGGATAAAGTGAAAAGAGGATATATTTATGCTGCGCCGAATAAGGCATATGCGTACTTTGCGCTGTTCCAGCAGTTGAACGGATACATGATTTTCGATCCGCTGGGCAACAAGGAGGATGTGAAGTGCTTTGCTGCGGTGGCTACCAGCCTGAATAATCTGTATCCGCATGCCGACCGCTCACGCAACCTGTATAATATGGTAATCAAGGGAATGAAAAATACGCGTACTCCTCAGCAGCAGGCGGTAACGATTCCGGAAGATAAGGTACAGGAAACTTCCATCATCGATATTCCGCTGATGGACCTGAAAGGGGTGACACGTCACTTGACCGACTTGAAGGGAAAGGTGGTACTGATTGATTTTACGGCTTATGGCAATGCGGTATCGGGAGCGCGCAACCTGTTGCTGCGTGAACTGTACGACAAGTATGCGGCTCAGGGACTGGAAATCTATCAGATTTCACTCGATGCTGACGAACATTTCTGGAAAACGGCTGCCGACAACCTTCCCTGGATTTGTGTCCGTGATCCGCGCGGCCCGTATTCTACGTACGTGAACCTGTACGGAGTGACTCAGTTGCCTACTGCATTCCTCGTGAACCGGAACAATGAACTGGTGATGAGACTGGGTGAAAAGACCGATCTGGAAGCAGCGGTGAAGAATTTATTGTAAAAGCCTAACATGTTGAAAAGCATGTGAAATACTGAGCCGGGAACTTGACTGGTATCGGTAAAAGAAGTATCTTTGCAGAAAATGGATATATGGAAGGGTTCCGGCATATCATTATGTGCCGGGATTCTTTTTTGTTTTATAAAGAAGTAATTATTAATAACGAAAACATAGGAGGATTAACATTATGGCGTATATGTCAGAAGAAGGCTATCAGCAGCTGGTAGCCGAGTTGAGACACTTGGAGGCGGTTGAACGTCCGAAAATTGTGGCAGCTATTGCAGAGGCCCGTGACAAGGGTGACTTGTCGGAGAATGCAGAATACGATGCAGCGAAGGAAGCACAGGGATTGCTGGAGATGAAAATCAACCAGCTGAAAGCTACCATCAGCGATGCGAAGATCATCGATACTTCGAAGCTGAAGGCAGACACTGTACAGATTTTGACACGTGTGGAATTGAAGAATGTGAAGACAGGTATGAAGATGGCTTATACTATCGTATCGGAAACAGAGGCTAATCTGAAGCAGGGTAAGATTTCTGTAAATACTCCGATTGCTCAGGGCTTGCTGGGCAAGAAGGTAGGTGATATTGCCGAAATTACAATCCCTCAGGGTAAAATCAGTCTGGAAATCACAGGTATATCATTTTAATATAGAGGCAGGTCTGCTTTGTGCGGGCTTGCCTTTGTTTTATTTAATACAGTTATTGCTATGGCAACAATATTCAGTAAAATCGTAGCGGGAGAGATTCCCAGCTACAAGGTAGCGGAAAATGAGAAGTTTTATGCGTTTTTGGATATCAACCCGTTGACAAAGGGACATACGCTGGTGATTCCGAAGCGTGAGGTAGACTATATCTTCGATCTGGATGATGCGGAACTGGCTGAGATGCATGTGTTTGCCAAACACGTGGCGCTGGCTATCCAGAAGGCATTCCCTTGCCGCAAGGTGGGCGAGGCGGTAATCGGACTGGAGGTTCCTCATGCACACATTCATCTGATTCCGATGCAGAATGAGTCGGATATGCTCTTTTCTAATCCGAAGTTGAAACTGGATGCCGAGGAGTTTGCTGCAATAGCCGAGGCTGTCCGTACTGCTTGGGAAAATAAAGACTGATAAGATTTCCTCCTTTAAATATATTATTATTGTCGGATACGGATTCCATGGACGGCTTGCAGGAAAGGCTTGCCCCGTGAAATCTGTATCCGTTTTTTTTATTGTTTACTATGATTAAACGCTTGTTTTTACTGAACTGGGTGATGTGCTTCTGTATGGTGGCATACGGCCAGCAGTTCCGGATTGAAGGAACGGTGGTGGACAAGGTGACCCGTGAGCCGCTGGAGTTCGTGAATGTGCTGGTGGTGGGGCTGGGAACCGGTGCATCGACCGATGGGGAGGGACATTTCATTATTGATCATGTGCCGCCGGGCATCTACCGGCTGCAGGCTTCCATGCTGGGATATAAGACAGCCTTGTCGCCGGAGTATCGGGTGAATCACCGTACGCCTCATGTCGACTTTGAACTGGAAGAGGAGAATGCGCAACTGGCGGGGGTGACCGTAACGGCTTCGCCTTTTCTGAGGGTGGCAGAAAGTCCTGTCAGTCTGCGGGTAATCGGGGTGCAGGAAATAGAGAAGGCTCCCGGCGCCAACAGGGACATTTCGAAGGTGGTACAGAACTATCCGGGAGTAGCTTTTTCGCCGATCGGTTACCGTAACGACCTGATTGTGCGGGGCGGCGGACCGTCTGAAAACCGTTTTTACCTGGATGGGGTGGAAATCCCGAACATCAACCATTTCAGTACGCAGGGGGCTTCGGGCGGACCGGTGGGATTGATTGATGCCGATCTGATACGGAGTGTGAAGTTCTACAGTGGGGCCTTTCCGGCCGACAGGGGAAATGCGCTGAGTTCGGTATTGGACTTCAGTCTGAAGGACGGTGACATGGAGCATAACTCGCTGAAGGCTACGGTGGGAGCTTCGGAGGTTTCTCTGACGTCCAACGGACATTTGGGCAAGAAGACTTCTTACCTGGTTTCGGTCCGTCAGTCGTATCTGCAGATGTTGTTCAAGGTATTGGGACTTCCTTTTCTTCCGGCCTATACGGATGCTTCCTTTAAGGTGAAAGCCCGTTTTGATGCTCATAATGAACTGACTTTCCTGGGACTGGGAGGAATTGACCGTATGAAACTGAATCTTGATATTGATGGGGAGGATGCGGAATACCTCTTGAGCTATTTGCCGACTATCAACCAGGAGACATTTACGCTGGGTGGGGTATACCGGCATTATTCGGGGCCTCACGTGCAGACGGTGACATTGAGTCACAGTTATCTGAACAACCGGAATATCAAGTATAAGGACAATGACGAGAGCACTGAGGATAATCTGACCATGAACCTGCGCTCGGTGGAACAGGAAACCAAGCTCCGGATGGAGAATACTTCTACGCTGGGGGTATGGAAACTGAATGCGGGGGCGGAACTGAATTATTCGCAGTATACCAATACGACTTACCAGAAATTGTTTACGGACCGGCTGAGGGTGTTCGACTATCATACTGGGCTGGATATGTTGCGGTGGGGTATTTTTGCTTCTGCCGATTATACTTCCGTCGACGAGCGGTTTACGGCTTCGCTGGGTGTACGTACCGACGGCAATAACTACAGCGACCGGATGAAGGAACTCTGGCGGCAGCTCTCTCCCCGTCTGTCTTTGTCGTACCGTCTGGCCGAAGGACTGTTCCTGAGCGGACACATGGGACTGTATTATCAGTTGCCTCCCTATACGGCACTGGGCTTCAAGGGAGAGAGCGGAGAGTATGTCAACCGTCATCTGCGGTATACTTCCGTATCGCAGGAAAGTGTGGGACTGACGTGGAATCCGAATGAGAATATGGAACTTTCGGCAGAGGGTTTTTATAAATATTATGACCAGATGCCGTTGTCGCTGGCCGACGGTATTCCGTTGTCGTGCAAGGGAAACGATTATGGGGTAATCGGTAATGAGGCACTGAATTCCAATGCCGAAGGCCGGTCGTACGGTGTGGAAGTGATGTTCAAGTGGCTGCTGGTGCAGCGTCTGAACCTGTCTTCTTCTCTGACGGTATTCAAGAGCGAGTTCCGCAACGGCAATGAAGGAGATTATGTCCCTTCGGCCTGGGACAACCGTTTCATCTTCAATGTGAGCGGAACGTATAACTTCCCCAAACAGTGGAGTGTCGGTATGAAACTGAGCTGCATAGGCGGTTCTCCTTATACTCCTTATGATGAAGACAAGTCTTCACTGATTGAAGCGTGGAATGCTTCCGGCAGGGGATATTACGATTATAGCCGGTACAATACGGAGCGCCTTCCGGCATTCGGACAACTGGATGTGCGGGTGGACAAGACCTTTTACTGGAAAAAATGCATGTTCGGCATTTATCTCGATATTCAGAACATTACGGCGAGCAAGCTTCGTCAGCCCGATGTGCTGATGAGTACGGGACAGGTGGATCCTTCCGACCCGCAGCGTTACGTGATGAAGTCCATCAAGCAGGAAAGCGGTACGTTGCTGCCTACGCTTGGAATTACCTTTGAATATTGATTTCATGCAATAGAAATAAAGCGGTCCTGCTGTGAGGTTGGTAACACAACCTGCAGCAGGACCGCTTCGCTTAAAATTCCTTCGAATAAGATTCAATACTCACAGATGCGGGAGAAAAATCATTCTATCTCAGTAGTTTTCATCTGTTCCCGACTTACGTTGAACTTCTTTCCGTACCCTATCCAGTAACGGGTGGAAGCCCATATGAAAATCCGCTTGCAGAGGGGCATGGTGGTCTGGATGCTCCGGTAATTGCCGGTTGCCATGGAACGGGCCAGTTGCTTGATGGCCCGGATAGCCATATACCTGAACGGTGTCCTTAAAATGGCTTCTCCACTTCCCAACGACAGGGTGGAACCTGTCCGGTAACCGTTCTTCCGGCAGAAGAACTGTATAATCCGGAGTGCTGTATCATTTTGTTGAGGCTCAAGAAAACCGCAATTGATCAGTACGGAGATTACGGGTTTTCGGACTGGAGGATGGGCTTCCAGATATTTCAGAAAGGCCAATAGACCGGAAGGAAGTGAGTCGGCATATAGTGGAAATACCAGTAGCAGTTCCTGACAGTCGGACAGCCGTTCGCACAGTGCCGCATGATTGGTTTTGGAGACAGCGAAGTATTCGGCCGGCGCCTTGCAGTGCTTGATAAAAATCTCTGCATATTGTCTTGAGTTCGATTTCGGAGCCCTCGGGCTACCGTTCAGTATCATGATCTTTCCCATTTTCCGATGATTTGCTGAGCAGTTTCATTCAATCTGTCTGCTGTGGTGAAAATAATGTCATAACTCTCAAAGTTCATGTTCTTGGCGTTCCGGCCGACCAGCTCCCTGAAAATCTCCTGCTCTTCCGGTGACAAATCTCCATAAGCCAGTATGGTGGCTTTCTTGAGACGGGGGTTACGGTGTATATGATGTGTCTCGTTCTGGTGAATACGGATGAAGGCCTGTTGTACAGGAATCGCCCGTTCAAGCATGGTTTTCATAGGAACATCATAGCTGCCATATACTACACGGCTTATGTAAAGTACGGTATCACACTTTGCAATGGCGGTATATACCTGCGGGGCATCGTCATGGATGACACATTTGCCGGGAGTCCGTGTCCAGCAGCCAAAGCATCCAACACAGTGGGCTATCTTCAGTGAAGGCAAGTGGATATACATGACGGATTCACTGTCATGAAAACTGCCGGTAATCGGATAGTCAGTTATTATAAGTCTCATTTGTGTCGCTGTTAAGATTACATATAATGGTATCGGGCTGTTGACCCTTCCACATATTATAAAACAACGGTTTTCTTTTAAATGTTCAGGGCAGCTTCCGTTACGGACTGTCTGATAATAAGTAACGCCTTTCCTGCTCCGCTTTATTCAGTCGGAACAGGAAAGGCGTTACCTGCCATGCTTTTGAATGTATGTATATTTTCAGGAGTACTTCTCTCCGAATTTCATTTCTGCATCGTTGACAAATTTCCGGATTTCATTCGGATCATCTTTCTTGCAGATAAGCAGGATGTTGTCCTGTGCAGTCACGAGGTAGCCGTCCAGGTCCTTGATGACAGCCAGTTGGCCTTCCGGCATGAGAATAATGTTGTTCTTGCAATTATACAGCAGCGTATTGCTGTTTACAATCACGTTATGATTTGCATCCTTGGGTGAGGCATCGTACAATGCACTCCATGTACCCAGGTCGGCCCATCCGAAATCACAAAGTTGTACATATACATTTTCAGCCTTTTCCATGATGCTGTAGTCGATGGAGATGTTCGGGCAGGCAGAAAAATCAGGCCGGTTGCATTCAATCCGCGGACAGAGGTCCGACATAATCTTGTGGAATGCATTCAAGATGGTATTGACATGCCAGATGAATATTCCCGAATTCCAGTAGAACTCATTGCTCTGGACGAAGATTTCGGCAAACTCCAGTGCCGGCTTCTCAATGAAAGTCTTGACTTTGTAGAAGTCCTCCTCTTTTTCTTCTGCAATCTGTATGTATCCGTACCCTGTTTCCGGGCGGCTGGGTTTGATGCCCAGTGTGACCAGCGTGTCATGACGGGAAGCAAACTCCAGCCCTTTCAGTATGGCTTTCTCGAATTCCTGCTGTTTTAAGATCAGGTGGTCGGAAGGAGCCACTACGATGGTCGCATCAGGATTGATTCCCTGTATGACATGCGACGCATAGGCAATGGAAGGAGCCGTATTCCTTCTTTCTTCCTCTATGATGAGCTGCTTTTCACTGATTTCCGGAAGAATCTGCAGCACAAGGTCTTTATAGCTTTGATGAGTCGTAATGAAGATATTCTCCTGTGGAATGAACTGCTTGTACCTGTCGAATGTTTGTCTTAATAAGGTCTCCCCCGTTCCGAAGAAGTCCAAAAATTGCTTGGGTAACTTTTTTCGACTATAAGGCCAGAAACGTCGTCCCATTCCGCCCGCCATGATGATGCAGTAATAGTTATGTGTCATGGTAAATTCGTCTATATTGATTGCTGATGCTAAGATAGTCTTTATTTTGCAAGTGTATCCTAGAAAAGTTCTTAAAATAACCAATCGGATGTCAAAAAAATTACCCAACTGTATGCTCCGGTGCCGGCAGGAAGCTTGCCTGTTGGGCTTCTCTCTCCGGATATCCTTATCCAGGTGCGCTATTTTATAACCGATCTTTCAGCGTTTTCATACAGTTTTTGCTAACTTTGCAACACTTTGAACAAATTATCAATAAGGAAGTTACATACATTACTTGTTTAACTGCTATTTTAATATAATTCGTAAATATGAAGACAGATTTGCTGACACCGGACAAAGATCCGATGGGAAAGGCCATACACGATTATTTCACCAAGCATCGCGCAGGGCGGTTGCGGGTATTTTCTTCTCAGTTCGATGAAGATGAGATTCCGGTAAAGGACTTGTTCCGTACTTATGACGATATGCCGGAACTGGAGCAGAAGGCTTTGGACCTGGCAGAAGGAAAGGTTTTGGACGTGGGTGCAGGAGCCGGTTGTCACTCGCTGGCCCTGAAGCAGGCCGGGAAAGAATGCCTGGCGATCGATATCTCGCCACTGTCGGTAGAGGTAATGCAGGAGAGGGGAGTGGATGCCGTACAGGCCAATCTGTTCGATCCGCACTTCTGCGGTCAGTTTGATACCATTCTGCTGTTGATGAACGGCCTGGGAATTGTAGGAAAACTCAAAAACCTGGCAGACTTTTTCCAGCGCATCAAGCAACTGCTGCGTCCGGGCGGATGTGTCCTGGCCGATTCCAGTGACCTGCGCTATCTGTATGAAGAGGAAGATGGCAGTTTTGTAGTGAATCTGGCCGACGATTATTACGGTGAGATTGATTTCCGGATGCAATACCAGCAGGTGAAGGGAGATACTTTCGACTGGCTGTATGTGGATTTTGATACACTTTCCGCCTATGCTGCCCAATATGGGTTCCGTACCGAAATGGTACAGGAAGGACCGCATTATAATTACCTGGCGCGCTTGTCTCTGGCTTAATGCCCAGAGGCGGCTTGCCGTTACTTTAAGACAGCATCTTCATGATGGGACTATAAATTAATCATATTACTACAATACTTGAAAAACTCAACCGCATGATTACATTTACACTTTGTCTGTTTGCCCTTTTGATAGGCTATTGTACCTATGGGCGCCTTTGCGAGCGGATTTTCGCTCCGGATAACCGCATTACTCCTGCAATCCAGCATGCCGACGGTATAGACTACATGGTACTTCCGCCGTGGAAGATTTTTATGATTCAGTTTCTGAACATCGCCGGTGTCGGTCCGATCTTCGGTGCAATTATGGGAGCGATGTTCGGTACCGCTTCTTTCTTATGGATTGTACTGGGCTCTATCTTTGCCGGAGCCGTACACGATTATTTTTCCGGCATGCTCTCCTTGCGTCACGATGGAGAAAGCATTCCTGAGATTATCGGCCGTTATCTGGGACTGTCTACCAGGCAGGTCATACGTGTCTTTACCGTAATACTCATGATACTGGTGGGTGCCGTATTTGTGGCTTCCCCAGCCGGGCTGTTGGCCAAGCTCACTCCGGAATCACTTGATGTGACCTTCTGGATTGTCGTTATCTTTGTGTATTACATACTGGCCACCCTGCTTCCTATCGATAAAATCATCGGAAAGGTCTATCCGCTCTTTGCGGCCTCGCTCCTGTTTATGGCAATCGGATTGCTGGTCATGCTTTATGTCAAGATGCCTGATCTGCCGGAAGTCTGGGAAGGACTGGGAAATACACATCCCAAAGCAGAGACCACACCGATTTTCCCGATGATGTTCATTACCATTGCCTGCGGGGCCATTTCCGGATTCCATGCCACTCAAAGTCCGCTGATGGCACGCTGCATGCCCAGTGAACGTCAAGGACGTCCTATCTTCTATGGAGCCATGATTACCGAAGGAGTGGTGGCATTGATATGGGCAGCCGTAGCGACCTACTTTTTCCATCAGGACGGCATGGGTATCAGCGATGCCTCGGTAGTGGTTTTCGATATCAGCCGTGAATGGCTTGGTACTGTAGGAAGTGTACTGGCGATTCTGGGAGTAGTGGCTGCTCCGATTACCAGTGGTGATACGGCCTTCCGTTCGGCCCGTCTGATTGTTGCCGATTTCCTGAAAATGGAACAGAAAACCATCAAGCGGCGCCTGGTCATCTGTATTCCCTTGTTTGTCGTTGCCTCGGCTCTGCTGATATACAGCCTGCGTGATGCCGACGGCTTCCAGGTAATCTGGCGCTATTTTGCCTGGGCCAATCAGACACTCGCTGTGTTCACTCTCTGGACCATTACGGTCTGGCTGGCACGTGAAAAGAAAGGCCTCACCTTCCTCATCACCTGTATCCCGGCGTTGTTCATGACGGTGGTTTGTGCTACTTACATCTGCATCGCTCCGGAAGGTTTCCGCCTGGGACAGCAGGCAGTCCTGCCCGTCTCATTGTCTGCGCTGGTAATTGCTGCTGGATGGTTCTGGCTCTGGCGGAGAAAGCAGCAGAAAGAAAAATGATGAAATGTGAATCATCAGCCTGTTATACAGACTTCGCCCCTATACGGTTGACCACTCGTATAGGGGCGAATTTTATATCTTCTCCGAAACCTTTCCGGTTTACAGGAGTTGATTACTTATCTTTTCTTTCTTGTCTTTCTTTTTGTGACCTTTGCTTCTCTGCGGGTTCTCAGGAAATTCATTCCCGTCCCTTTATCAGGCCTTCAGTGCAGCAATCAGTTCTTCTGCAGTCACCAGATCCTGTGTTCCGGTCTGCATGTTTTTCAGCATGACCTTGCCTTCATTCATTTCGTTTTCGCCGGCAATGGCTACAAACGGAATCTGTTTGTTGTTGGCATGGCTCATCTGTTTCTTCATCTTGGCACTGTCCGGATAGATTTCTGCCCGTATGCCTTCAGCTCTTACCTTGGCCAGTATCGGCAGAATGTAGTCGGCCTCTTTTTCTCCGAAGTTGACAAACAGGACCTTGGTGCTGTCAGAAGCTTCCTTCGGATACAGATCTAACTGGTTGAGTACATCGTAGATACGGTCGGCACCAAAGGAGATTCCCACTCCCGATACTCCGTCCATACCGAATACGCCGGTCAGGTTATCGTAACGTCCGCCACCGCTGATGCTGCCAATCTGTACATCCAGTGCCTTTACTTCGAAGATGGCTCCGGTGTAATAGTTCAGACCGCGGGCCAGTGTCAGGTCGAGTTCCACATCCGATGATATGCCCTGACGTGCAACCGTGTTCAGCAGGAATTCACTTTCTTCCACTCCCTTCATACCCGTCTCGCTGGTTGCCAGAATCTCTTTCAGGGTCTGAAGTTTTTCAGTGTTTGATCCGCTCAGCAGGATAATCGGCTGCAGTTTGTCGATAGCTTCCTGAGAGATACCTTTTGAAGCCAGTTCCGCATTTACATTATCCAGACCGATTTTATCGAGTTTGTCGATGGCTACAGTAATGTCGATAATCTTATCGGCCGCACCGATGATTTCCGCGATTCCGGTCAAAATCTTACGGTTGTTGACCTTGATGGAGATGCGGATACCGAATTTGCGGAATACCGTATCAATCATCTGTACCAGCTCTACCTCGTTGAGCAGTGAGTCACTGCCTACCACGTCGGCATCGCACTGGTAGAACTCACGGTAACGTCCTTTCTGAGGGCGGTCGGCGCGCCATACCGGCTGTATCTGGAAACGCTTGAAAGGGAAGGTGATTTCATCGCGGTGCATCACCACATAACGAGCGAACGGAACGGTCAGGTCATAGCGCAATCCTTTCTCACAGAACTTGCCTGCCAGTTTGGCAGCGTTGCGGCTCAACAGCTCTTCATCGGTGATACCGGAAAAGTAATCGCCGGAATTCTGAATCTTGAAAAGCAGCTTGTCTCCTTCCTCGCCGTATTTTCCCATCAATGTAGACAGGTTTTCCATCGAAGGAGTCTCGATTTGCTGAAAGCCATACAGGTAAAATACTTCACGGATGGTGTTGAATATATAGTTACGTTTCGCCATTTCTACGGGCGAAAAATCCCTTGTTCCTTTGGGTATTCCAGGTTTTGTTGCCATAATGAATCAAACTTTAGATTTTATGGATGCAAAAGTACACTAAAAAATCGAATAAAAAAACCAACCACCCTGAATAGCAGGTGGCTGGCTGCAAGTTTTTTATTTATAGAGAAATCACTCTCTGCGGTTCGTGAAAATGGTGATGTAATAAATCAGTGTCGCCAGCGAACTCAATGCGGCTACTACATAGGTATAGGCAGCTGCTTTCAGTGCATCCTGCGCTTGCGCATGGTTGTATGAGCTGGTAATGCCCGAACTTCTCAGCCATACCAGTGCACGGCGGCTGGCATCAATTTCCACAGGCAGAGTGATGAAACTGAACAAAGTAGTCATGGCGAACAGGCAGATACCTATCAGCAGCAGTTGTGGAAAAGTATTGACCATAAGGATACCGGCCAATAATACCCATGACATGATGCTGGATGAAAACTGAACGACAGGTACCAGTGCCGAGCGCATTTGCAGAGGAGCATAGGCGCGTGCATGCTGGATGGCGTGTCCGCACTCATGGGCGGCAACGGCTGCGGCAGCCACACTGCAGGTGCCGTAGACATCACTGCTCAGGTTTACGGTCTTATTGGTTGGATTGTAATGGTCTGTAAGACTTCCCGGAGTGCTGATTACGCGCACATCGTAAATGCCGTTGTCACGCAACATTTTTTCGGCTACCTCCCTTCCGGTCATACCGTTGTTGAGCGCCAGGCGGGAATATTTTTCAAATTTGCTTTGCAGACTGGATTGCACAATATAGCTGATAATGGCAATACCGATAAATAAAATCCAATAATACGTCATCTTTAAATTATTTTTGTTTCACAGAATAAGTAACAAATACTTTGCCAAAATACTAAAAAAGAAAATGAAATAAACATTCTTTACTAAGCTTTTGAAGATTATCCTTAATTCCGCAACACTATTATAAAATATTTTTTTTAAGTACCTGAGCAACAAA
>OGZG01001120.1_pt1 | contig 20584 bp, 17 predicted proteins | sample 1576781 | NCBI WGS metagenome assembly OGZG01 (sample SAMEA3541502, study PRJEB24748) | human gut metagenome | biome: human gut; feature: human-associated habitat; material: faeces | place: China | collected 2012 | reverse complement strand
CGGACTTGTGGTTGATGGTGTGGCAGATGGCCATGCTGAAGGGGATGTAGGTGCCATACAGCTCGTAATCCTGCTGGCTCATCTTGCTCTGGCTGGAAGAACCGACCCTGAGGGTGCGCTCGTAAGCGGTGCGCAGGTTCTCCACCTCGTAGTCGGTCAGCAGCAGCTTGCCTGCGTTGGCGGCATCGGGGTCGGTGGGCAGGGTCAGGCCGAAGTTTGCCTTCACATCCTGCATGGCAGTCTCAAAAGGAGTCTGATTCTTCACGTAGTTGTTCACATAGGTAGAATCGAACTTTGCGTAGGACATCTTCTGGTGGGCCAGATTGGTCAGGAAGGTGTCGTAGTTGGTGGTCTTGTAGCCAATGCCCAGACCGCCGGTCTCGTGGTCAGCGGTCACCAGGATCAGGGTGTCATCGGGATGCTGGGCGTAGAACTCCACAGCGGCCTGCACCGCGTTGTGCATCTCGATCACATCATGGATGGAGGCAGCGGCATCGTTGGCGTGGCAGGCCCAGTCGATCTTGCCGGACTCCACCATCATAAAGAAGCCGTTGCTGTTGTCCAGCAGCTCAATGCCCTTGCGGACATAGTCGGTCAGCTGCCACTCTCCCGGAGCGGCATCCATGGCGTAGTTCATGGCCTTGCCGTCGGCCAGGTTCTCGGCAATGATCAGGGTCTTGCCAGCCCCGGCCTTCAGGGCAGCAGCACCGGCCTGGGTGGTGACAACATTGTAACCAGCCTGTGCAGCCACCTCGTGGTTGTTGGGGCCGGTGCCATCGCCGTTCACCTTCTGGAACTCGCCGCCTGCGAAATACTCAAAGCCGGAGTTTGCCAGCTCCACGCCGATCTGATAGTAGTTTTTGCGGGTCTTCTGGTGTGCATAGAAGGCAGCAGGGGTGGCGTGGTCAATATTCACCGTGGAAACGATGCCAACCTTGTAGCCCTTCTGCTTATGGAGCTTCTCCGCAATGGTCTCATAGGGCACATCACGGGTCCAGGGGCACATATTGATGACACCGCTCTCGGTCTTTTTGCCGGAAGCGATGGAGGTAGCGGTGGAAGCGGAGTCCGGGCAGAAGGAGGTGCTGTCGTAGGTGGTCACACTGCCCACCTCCGGGAACTGGGTAAAGCTCAGCTCTGCCTCGGTGATGGCACCGTTGTTGGTGACAGTGCCCTGATAGAACCGGGCAGACTGGATCTGGGCAGTGCCCATGCCATCGCCGATGAACAGGAAGATGTACTTGGGCTTCTTCTGGAACAGGCCAAAGCAGTTCTCCTCGTCAGCTGCGGTGGAAGCGGCCGGAGCGGCGGCGTTTGCAGCCACAGGGGCAGCAGTCATCAGACCGGCGGCAGATGCCACAGCGCCCACTTTCAGGAAGCTGCGGCGGGACATTTTATGTTCTTTCATACGATAATTCCTCTCTTATCCTGAGCCCTCCCGGGCCCTGTTGCAATGTTTCTTGGGAACGGTTCTATTGTACCCGTTCAGAGAAAGAGGAGAAACCATGGTAAGGCAAATCTTAGGTAAACCTTGGGCAATGAAAAACAGGCATTGGTAAAAAACAGGTGGTCTTTGTAAAATCGGATTGTTCCTGCCCGCGGGCCCTTCCACTCCGTCAGGATTCGCCCCGGATTGGTTGCATCCGGTGGGCAAATCGTGTATACTGTAACCCGATTTTTATTTGCGGGGGGAGGGGTGCACATGTCCGTTTTGTGTCTGGGCGAAGTCTGGCTGGAGCTGAACGCTGCCACGGCTCCGGAGCTGACGGAGACATTCCGGGCGCAGACCGGCGGCTGGGGTGCAGGCTTCTGCCGCCAGTACGCCGCATTGGGCGGGCAGGCGGCTCTGCTGGCCCAGCTGGGAGCCGACCCCTTTGGCCGTAAGCTGGCGGCCCGGCTTGCCCGGGATGGTGTGGATTGCTCCCTGCTCTGCTTCACAGATGCCTTCCCCACGCCGGTGGTGTTCACCGGAGCAGACACCGCTCTGCCCTACCGTGCCCACACCGCCGGGCTGGCCCTTGGGCCGGAACAGCTGGAGGCCGCCCTGTTCCGGGGAGCCTCTGCCTTCTGCTTTTCCTCCGCCGGGCTGGTGGACAGCCCCCTGCGGCTGGCCCACCTCGAGGCCCTTGCCGCCGCCCGGGATGCCGGGGCGCTCTGCTGCTATCTTCCCCGGCTGGCGCAGGCCGCGCCCTACTGGCCGCAGCGGGAGGCTCTGTGCCAGACCGCCCTGCAGTTTCTTGACCGGGCAGACGTTCTCTTTTTAGAGGAGAGCGACCTGCTCCTCCTCTTCGGCTCCCGGGAGCTGCGCACAGCCCTGTTTGCCCTGTTCACCGGCCATGTGCAGCTGATCTTTTTCTACAAAAAGGACAGGATTCTCGCCTTTACACGCAGCGTTATGGCTTCTGCCGCAAAAAAAGACCAGAGCCCCGCTCTGGTCTTGTATCGGATGGAGAAAATGATGCTTCCTGTCTCCTCTCTGCCCAGATTAAAGGAATCTGATCTGAACGCGCTGATCGGATAGCCCCTGCCGCTGAGATGGCGGCGGGAGCCAAACAAAAACAGCCAGCGCCGTGGAAAGGAGGAGAAAGCGGCGCTGGCTGTGTATGAGAACTCCCAAACATTTGCGGCTGTCAGGAGATGGTTGGTAGTCTGTCCGCTGCCTTGGCTATTGCCTCGCATCAGCAGGGGACAGTGTTTTTTCAAAGGGGCCGCGCCGCCCGGTCTCTGCCGGAGACGCGCGGTTTTCATTGCCTGCATGGCATCTTGGGAGGATGTTTTTTTGTTCCTCCCTGACTGCACTCTTATTGTACAGGATAAAAATGGAGTTTCTTTGTGAGGAATTTGAACAAATTGAAAATAAACGGAGCCGCTGCACATCATTTTGTACAGCGGCTCCGTTTTTTACGATTTTTCTTTAATTTTCGGCCAGATTACCGGTGTAGAGCTGGTAATACTTGCCCTTCTTGGCGATCAGCTCGTCGTGGCTGCCGCGCTCGATGATGCGGCCCTGCTCCAGAACCACGATGCAGTCTGCATTGCGGACGGTAGACAGACGGTGGGCAATGACAAAGCTGGTGCGGCCATACATCAGGCCGTCCATGCCCCGCTGGACCAGCGCCTCGGTGCGGGTATCAATGGAGGAGGTCGCCTCGTCCAGGATCAGCACCGGGGGATCGGCAACCGCGGCGCGGGCAATGGCCAGCAGCTGGCGCTGGCCCTGCGACAGGTTTGCGCCATCGTTGGTCAGCATGGTGTTGTAGCCATCGGGCAGACGCTTGACAAAGCCATCGGCATTGGCCAGCTTTGCGGCGGCAATGCACTCCTCATCGGTGGCATCCAGGCGGCCATAGCGGATGTTCTCCATGACCGTGCCGGTGAACAGGTGGGTGTCCTGCAGAACGATGCCCAGAGAGCGGCGCAGATCGTCCTTTTTGATCTTGCGGATGTTGATGCCATCATACCGGATCTTGCCGTCTGCGATATCGTAGAAGCGGTTGATCAGGTTGGTGATGGTGGTCTTGCCGGCACCGGTGGAGCCGACAAAGGCGATCTTCTGGCCCGGGCGGCCATAGAGGTTGATCCCGTGCAGAACGGTCTTTTCCGGCACATAGCCAAAATCGACATCGGTAAAGGTGATGTCGCCCGCCAGCTTGTGGTAGGTGGTGGTGCCGTCGTGGTGGGGATGCTTCCAGGCCCAGATGCCGGTGCGCTCGTTGGTCTCCACGAGGTTGTCGTCCTTGTCGTACTTGGCGTTGATGAGGGTGACATAGCCCTCATCGGTCTCGCTGGGCTCATCCATCATCTTGAAGATGCGCTCTGCACCGGCCAGTGCCATGATGATGCTGTTGGCCTGCATGGACACCTGGCTGATGGGCATATTGAAGCTCTTATTCAGGCTCAGGAAGGCCATCACGGTGCCCAGGGTCATGCCGCCGACATTGCCAACGGCCATGGCCGCGCCCGCCAGAGCACAGACCGCGTAGCTGCTATTGCCCAGCTGTGCGGTAACGGGCATGATGATGTTGGCGTAGCTGTTGGCCTGCTTGGCGCTTTCCTTCAGCTTATCGTTCAGCTGCCGGAAGCCGTCCAGAGCCTTCTGCTCGTGGGTGAACACCTTGACGACCTTCTGGCCCTCCATCATCTCTTCGATATAGCCGTTCACCTTGCCCAGATCCTTCTGCTGGGCCACAAAGTACTTGCCGCTCATGGCAGTGATCTTCTTGGAGCAGAACAGCATCAGGGCCACCATCAGCATGGTGACAACGGTGAGCTGCCAGCTCATCAGGCACATGCTGGTGAACACGGACACGATGGTGATGGCGCTGGACACCAGCTGAGGAATGCTCTGGCTGATCATCTGGCGCAGGGTGTCCACATCGTTGGTGTACACCGACATGATATCGCCGTGGGGGTGGGAGTCAAAATACCGGATGGGCAGGCTTTCCATGTGGGTGAAAAGCTGGACGCGCAGGTTGCGCAGGGTGCCCTGGGTCACGTTGACCATGATACGGGCGTTGAGCCATGCGGCCAGCACGCCGATAGCGTAGATGCAGCCGATGCGCACCAGTGCGCCTGCCAGCGGGCCGAAGTCCGGCGTGGCCTGCTTGGTCATGGGGACGATATAATCATCGATCAGGGTCTTGAGGAAGAGGCTTGCCTGCACGTTTGCCAGCGCGCTGACGATGATGCAGATCAGCACAAGGATGCAGTGGGGCAGATAGTGCTTGAACACCTCATCCATGATCCGCTTGAGCAGCTTGCCCGGATTCTCAACCTTCGGCTTGGGGCCGCCCATCCCACGGGGGCCGGGGCCCTTTACTTCTTTCACCTGTGCCATTACTGCTCACCTCCCTGCTTGTCAAAATCGCCGCCGCCCTGGGTCTGGCTGTTGTAAACTTCCTGATAGATCTTGTTTGTCTTGAGCAGCTCCTCATGGGTGCCCAGGCCGTTGATCTGGCCGTTGTCCAGCACCAGGATGCGGTCTGCATCCTGCACGGAGGAGATGCGCTGTGCAATGATGATCTTGGTGGTACCGGGGATCTCCTCCCGGAAGGCCTTGCGGATCTTGGCATCGGTGGCGGTATCCACGGCGCTGGTGCTGTCGTCCAGGATCAGCACCTTGGGCTTGCGCAGCAGCGCGCGGGCAATGGTCAGGCGCTGCTTCTGGCCGCCGGACACGTTGGAGCCGCCCTGCTCGATCCAGGTATTGTACTTATCAGGGAAGCGCTCGATGAACTCATCGGCGCAGGCCAGCTTGGCCACCCGGATGCACTCTTCCTCGCTGGCGTTCTCATCGCCCCAGCGCAGGTTGTCGAGGATGGTGCCGCTGAACAGAACGTTCTTCTGCAGCACCATGGAGACCTCCCGGCGGAGGACATCCAGGCTGTAATCCTTAACGTCCACGCCGCCCACCTTGACAGAGCCGGTCTCGGCATCATACAGGCGGGGGATCAGCTGCACCAGGCTGGATTTTGCACTGCCGGTGCCGCCGATGATGCCCAGCGTCTCGCCCGGCCGGATGCTGAAGGTAACATCGTTCAGGACAGGCTGGCCGGAGCCGTGCTTATACTTAAAGGTAACATGCTCGAACTCGATGCCGCCATCCCTGACCTGCTGCACCGGTGCCTTGGGGGCGGGCAGGTCGGTGGTCTCGTCCAGCACCTCCACGATACGACGGGCGGAAGCAGCGGACATGGCGATCATCACAAAGGCCATGCTCAGCATCATCAGGGCCATCAGGATGTTCATAATGTAACCGAACAGGGCGTTCAGCTGGCCGGTGGTGATCGCACCGTTCAGGACGTAATGTGCGCCGAACCAGCTCAGGGCGATGTTGCAGCCGTACACAGAGACCAGCATGGCGGGATTGTTGAAGCTCAGGCGGCTTTCGGCGTGAACGAACTGCTTGTACAGGCTCTCGCAGGCCTTGGTGTACTTCTCGTTCTCAAAGTGCTCCCGGACAAAGCTCTTGACCACGCGGATGGCCGAAACATTTTCCTGCACGGAGGCGTTCAGGTTATCGTAGTTCTTGAACACCTTATCAAAGATGTCGAAGGTGGGGACCATAATGCCTGCCAGCACTGCCACCAGGAACACGATCGCCACCAGGAACACCATGGTCAGCGAGCGGCTGATCATGGAGGCCATGATGAGCGCGAAAACCAGATGGACGGGGGCACGCACGCACATGCGCTCGATCATCTGGAACGCGTTCTGCAGGTTGGTCACGTCGGTGGTCATGCGGGTGACCAGACCGGCCGTGGAGTACTTGTCGATGTTGGAGAACGAGAAATGCTGGATATTCTCATACATCGCATCGCGCAGGTTGCCCGCAAAGCCGGTGGATGCCGTAGCGGCAAACCTGCCGGCCAGCACGCCCAGCAGCAGGGCAATGGCCGCCACCAGGAAGGTGAGCAGGCCGTACTTGATAACGGCGTTCATATCGCCCTTTTCAATGCCCTGGTCAATGATAAAGGCCATGATGGTGGGCAGCAGCACATCCATGATGGCTTCCAGAGCAGATAGGATCGGTGTCAGGATCGCGGCGCGCTTGTACTCGCCCAGATGTGACACAAGTTTTTTGATCATCTGTTGTAATCCTCCTGAAGTTTATTTGCAGGGGTCATTCCAGCCCCTTGCGCAGCTTGTTCAACAACCGCAGAAGCTCTGCGTTTTCCTCTTCCGTCAGCAATCCGGCCACAAACTCATCGGTCTGGTGCAGGGAGAGTATCGTCCTTTCATGGACGCGGCCTCCCTCTTCCGTCAGGATCAGCCGCTTGAGTCGGGCATCCTGCGGCACGCTCTGGCGCTCGATGTAGCCCTTGCGCTCCATCAGCTGCAGGATGTTCGTCACGGTCGAGCGTGTGATGGAGAACTCCCGTTCGATATCGCGCTGGTATACGGCCTCATTTTTGTGCCAGTAGAGGTAGCTCATGATCCAGTCGTGCATGGGGGTCACGTTGTCCACGTTGTTCTCCCGGTGGAACTGGTTGATCTTGCGGAAGATCAGGTTGTTCACCCGGCGCACCTGTGCCGGGATGACCTGCGGCGGCTCCCACGGGGGGTTGCAGCAGGGCTGTTTGTTGCTTTCATCGTGCATAATGGTTTCCCTTTTGAATTGTTTGTGACAGGATTGTTTTCTTTGGAACTGTTTGATGCCGTACAATATCATAACGCACGATTCGATCATTGTCAATAGGAGACGCAAAATAAAATACAGAAGCGCCCCACCGAACGGCAGGGCGCTTCCACTGGGCGCTGATTTTGCTTCTGCTGGCTCAACAGCCCTTGCTTTCTGACCAGAATATGCTTTAATAAAAGCAACTATGGGCGCTGCGCCCCCGAATACTGCAAGGAGAATCCTATGGAACAACGGAATACCCGCCTGCGGAACGCGGGCTTCGTCACCTTCTTTTTCAGCGGCATCTGCACCATTTCCAGCGGTGTGGTGGTCAGCCTGCTGCAGGAGGAATACGGCTTTGCCTACGGCATGACCGGCACCCTGCTCAGCCTGCTGAGCATCGGCAACCTGCTGGCGGGCCTGCTGGCCGGTGCGCTGGTGGGAAAAATGGGCATGAAGCCCAGCGTCCTGCTTCTGACCATCGGCTATGCGGTGGGCTACGGCCTGATGGGCCTGACCGGCCTGCCCATTCTGCTGGCGCTGGCCTTCTTCATTGTGGGCATTGCCAAGGGCAGTGTCCTGAACACCTGCACCATCCTTGTCAGCGGAAACTCTGCAGACCGCACCCGGGGCATGAACACCATGCACGCCTGCTACGCCTGCGGTGCCCTGCTCTGCCCCTTTCTGATCTCTGCCGCGGCCAGGGTCAGCACCACGCTGGCCGTGCTGGCGCTGGCAGCGCTGGGTCTGGTGCTCTGGCTGGTATACCTGTTCACCCCCATGGCAGGCCGCGCCAAGGCCAAAGAAGCTGTCACCGATTGGAGCTTTTTGCGCTCCTCCCGCTTCTGGCTGCTCACCGGCCTGCTGTTCTGCCAGAACGCCGCCGAGCAGAGCGTTGTGGGCTGGATGGTCACCTACTTCAAGGACAGCGGCATCATTGCAGGCACGCTGGCGGCCTATACCGTCACCGTGATGTGGGGTGCCACCCTGATCGGCCGCCTGCTCATCGCCTTTGTGTTCCCACTCAAACAGCCCCGTAAGGCCATGGTGTTTATGGCGGTTTTCTGCACTGCCTTCTACTTTGCCATGATGCAGACCCACAGCCAACTGCCTGCCATCCTGCTGCTGTTCGCCTTTGCCTTCTCCATGGCCGGTATGAACCCCACAGCCGTGGCCAGCGCCGGTAAAATGACCACCGTGACCAGCATGGGCATCATGCTGCCGGTGGCATCCAGCGGCGCGATCCTGATGCCCTGGGTCATCGGCAAGGTAGCTGAAAGCGCCGGTCTTGCTGTTGGTATGGCAACCAACATCGTGCCCTGCGTGGGGCTGATCGTCTTTGCGATTCTGGTGTCCAGAATGCGGGAGGAATAAACCTCTCCGTCATTGCCACCTCTCCTGGCAGGAGAGGCAAGCAGCAGGCGACTGAGCGGTTCATCCCCTCGCCTTTGCGCTGAACTCACACCCACAGTAATCCTGACGGTAAAGCCCGTACTCCTCCGAGAGCTGGAGGGAGCGCAGGTAGCCGTTCTGCTTTTTGAAATCCGAGGGCAGGTGCCTGATGCCGAATTCGGCTTCAAGCTCCTGCCCGATTTGATTGATGCGGGCAGCATCCTTGTGGGGGCTGATGGAGAGCGTGGTGGTGAACCAATCAAAACCGTGCTCCTTTGCGTACTGGGCAGCCCGGCGCATCCGCAAACGGTAGCAGACGGTGCACCGTCCGCCCCGCTCCGGCTCGTTTTCCAGCCCCTGCACAGCCGTGTAGAACTCCTGCGGGTCGTAGTGGTCCTCGATGACCGTGACCCCCAGCGGGTGCGCCTGCGCCACAAACTTTTTCAGCTCCTCGCCCCGGCGGTAGTATTCTTCGGCAGGCCAGGTGTTGGGGTTATAGTAAAGCACCGTGATCTCAAAATACCGGCACAGCTTTTCCAGCACGGCGCTGGAACAGGGCCCGCAGCAGGCATGGAGCAGCAGCTTTGGCCGCTGCGGCCCCAGCGTTTTCAACACTTCGTCCATCTGCTGTGCAAAATTCAACTGTTTTGACATCGGTTTCATCCTTTGTTATACTTGCTTTGATTCAAATAGCTCCCTCCTGCTGCCTCGCCAAAAGAGCCGCAGCTGCCGGAAGGGGCATCCCGGTCATATTATATCACATTTTATCTAATAGGAGAACTGCGATGACAAACGAGAAGATTGCCCGTATCAACGAGCTGGCAAAAAAGAGCAAGACCACCGGCCTGACCGATGCCGAAAAGGCAGAGCAGCAGGCCCTGCGGCAGGAGTATGTTGCGGACGTAAAGGCCAGCCTGCGCGCCCAGCTGAACAACACCTCGATCAAAGAGCCGGATGGCACTGTGCACAAGCTGGGGAAGAAGAACTAAAGCAGCATCACGAAGAGGAGCGCCCTGTGGATAATTGAGAGAAAAGTATTTCTTCCCTCTTTTTTTGTTCCGCGTTTCGTGCTATACTACAATTGTATTGTTGCGGACATTTCCGCGGGCGGTACAGATTCCCAAGGTGGCGTATCCCGGGCAAGGTGCACGGAAAAGGCTGTCTTTTGAAAAAAGGATAAAGAGGTCATTTATTATGCTTACTGCAATTACGGGTATCAACTGGGGCGATGAGGGCAAGGGCCGCATGGTCGACCTGATCAGCCAGGAGTATGACATCGTTGCACGGTATCAGGGCGGCAACAACGCAGGCCACACCGTGAAGAACGAGCGCGGCAAGTTTGTGCTGAACCTGCTGCCCTCCGGCATCCTGCGCCCCAACGTTGTCTGCGTGATGGGCAACGGTATGGTCATCGACCCGCACCATCTGGACGGCGAGATCAACAAGCTGCGGGAGCAGGGCATCACCATCACCCCCGATAACCTGAAGATCTCCGACCGGGCCACCATCACCATGCCCTACCATGTCGATCAGGACGGCCTGGAAGAGGCCCGCCTGGCCAAGACCGGCGCACAGTTCGGCTCCACCAAGCGCGGCATCGCCTACGCCTACGGCGACAAGTACATGAAGAAGACCCTGCGCATGGGCGACCTGCTCCACCTGGACGACAGCGTGAAGAAGCGCCTGGTGACCATGGTGGATTCCAAGAACCTGGTGATGGAGGGCAGCTACCACTCCGCTCCCATCAGCGTGGACGAGATGTGGGCATGGCTGGAGAAGTATGCTGCCATCTTCAAGGATTACATCTGCGACGTGGGCCAGTATCTGGCTGACGCAGATGCCGCCGGCAAGAAGGTGCTGTTCGAGGCCCAGCTGGGCGCTCTGCGCGACATCGACTTCGGCATCTACCCCTACACCACCTCCTCCAACGTCATCGGCGCTTACGCCCCCATCGGCGCAGGCATCCCGGGCCATAAGCTGACCAACAGCATCGGCGTGATGAAGGCTTACTCCTCCTGCGTGGGCGACGGCCCCTTTGTCACTGAGCTGGCCATGACCGAGGAAGAGAAGCACGCCCTGCGTGAGGCTGGCCACGAGTACGGTGCAGCCACCGGCCGTCCCCGCCGCGTTGGCCCCATCGACCTGGTGGCAAGCCGCTACGGTGTGTTCTGCCAGGGCTGCGATGAGGTTGCCCTGACCCTGCTGGACGTGCTGGACTACATGGAGAAGATCCCCATGGTCACCGGCTACAAGCTGACCGACGGCACCATCACCAAGCGCTTCCCCATGGGCATGGCTCTGGACACCGCACAGCCCGTGGTGGAGTATCTGCCCGGCTGGCACTGCGATATCACTGCCGCCCGCAAGTGGGAGGATCTGCCCCAGGAAGCCCGCGATTACGTTGAGTATCTGGAAAAGGCTATTGGCTGCAAGATCACCTACATCTCCGTTGGTGCCGAGCGTGAGGCCTACATCCATCACAACGTCTGATCCGCGCCACAGAACCCGCCGCATTGAAAAGGAAGCGTGACTATGTTTGATATCATCACGGACAGCGCCTGCGACCTGACCCCTGAGACGGCCGCAACACTGAATATTGAGATCATCCCCTTCTATGTCTCGCTGGACGGTGAGCACTACCGCAAGGAAGGCAAGGAGATTGCCGTGCGGGATTTCTACCAGTTCATGGTAGATAACCCCGCGGCCTACCCCAAGACCAGCCTGCCTTCTCTGGAGGATTTTGAGACAGTCTTCCGGGCCCATGCCGAGGCGGGCCGCCCGGTGCTCTGCATCTGCTTTACCAGCAAGATGAGCGGCTGCGTGGGCAGTGCCCGCAACGCCCGGGAGCTGGTGCTGGAGGATTTCCCCGATGCTAAGATCGAGGTCATTGACAGCACCGCCGCCACCGTGACCGAATCCATCGTGGTGGAAAACGCGGTGGCCATGCGGGATGCAGGCTGTACGCTGGACGAAGCCGTGACCTGGCTGGAAGCGGAGAAGATCACCAACCAGATCTTCTTCACGGTGGGTAATCTGGACTACCTCATCAAGGGCGGGCGCATCGGCAAAGTCACGGGCCGTGCCGCCAACATTCTGGGCATCAAGCCCATGATCCTGTTCAAGGAGGGCGAGATCTTCTCCGCTGGTGTGGCCCGCGGCCGCCAGAAGAGCTTTGAGAAGGCGCTCGACCTGCTGATGACCTATCTGACCGAGCACAACGGCACGCCCGATGACTACTGCATCACGGTGGGCTATGGCTACGATGCCGACGAGGGCAAGCGGCTCTGGATGCAGACCCGCGCCGCCCTGCGCGCCAAGTACCCCACCTGCGAGTGCAATGTGGTCCTGCTGCAGATCGGCTGCACCATTGCCGTGCACACCGGCCCCTATGCGCTGGGCATGGGCGTGATGCGGCGGTGGAAAAAACAGTAACTCCCTCAGTCGCCTCCGGCGACAGCTCCCTCTAGGAGGGAGCCTTACGGCAGCGAAAAGCCTCTCTCTGAGAGGGAGGTGGCATTGCGTCAGCAATGACGGAGGGAGTTCCCACATAGTAAAAAAGAAGCCCCGACGAATGTCGGGGCTTCTTTTTGTTTTTCAGCCTTGATTTTTACGATGCACGATCACAGAAGACGGTGACACGGGTCTTGCCGCCATAGGTGCAGGTGTACAGCACCAGGGCGTAGCCGCTGTGTTCCACTTCCTCCACACTGTGGGGGTCAAGCACTTCGACCTTGTTCACGACGTACTTATTCACGATGCCGTCCATATCGGTGAAGATGACGCTGTCCCCCGCTGTGAGGGAGCTCAGCTTGCCGAAATGGCTCTCGTAGTTGTGCGCCGCAATGACCAGATCATCGGTGCGGGAAGAGCCGAACTGGCGGCAGGGGGCGATCTTCAGGCGGGGGTAGCTCCACTCGCTCATCACCGGCAGGTCAATGCCGATGGCGGGGATGGAGATCTCGCCCACATATTCGTTGCCATCGACCTCCACCACCGGGAGCTCGGGGTCCAGGGGGCCGCTCTCTGCTTCCGGTTCCGGGGTCTCCACCTTCTGCTGAAGGTCGGCCACCACGGTCTGAGCCTCGGCACCGGCGTGGGCATCCTCGTAGCGGTTGTAGGCGTACAGGCCGCCCGCCGCCAGCAGGAGCACCACACCCAGCACGATGCAGACGAGCCCGGGGGATACTTTACGCATTCTTTTCACGTTTCTTACTGCGCTCCATCAGGTAGGCACCCACAGCCACCAGCACCAGACCGCTTACCGTCAGAACAGGTACGGGCCAGTTCAGCTGACCGGTCTGGATCAGTTTGGGGCCTTCGGCCGGGCGGGCATCCGCCACCACGCTGGCCGGGGCGGTGGGCTCCGGTGCACTAGGGGTGGTGGTTTCAGTCACGGTCGGGCGAGCATCTGCCGGGGCCGGGTTCTCCGGCGTGGAAGGGGTGGGCGGGGTGACAGGATCAGGGTCATACGGGTCCGGGTAGTACGGGGTCTCGATGGCCTTGTAGCTGTTATTGAAGGTGATGCTGCTCACCTTTTCGTCCATCAGGTCGGCCTGTGTGTGCACGGCCATCCGGGCCACCAGCTTGTCGTTGTCCCACACCACGGAAACGCGCAGATAGTACACGGTTTCATCGTAGGTGCCGCGGGTGTTGACACCGGCGTGCTGCCGCACGGTGTAAACGTAGTAGCCGGGCTTGGTGTAACTGATGGGGCCAAAGCTGCCGGTCTCGCCGTCGGTGATCTCCAGAGTGGTCACCTCGGGCAGGGGCGCGTTGTCCACAGCCTCAAGTTCCACAGTCAGTGTTTCCTTTGGGAGAGGTGTTTCCCCCGTGGACTGAATGGAAACCGGAAGCTCCTGCAGCTGTGTATGCTGATCAGCCGCTGTTGCCGCAAACGCCGCCGGCTGACACAGGCAGAACCCCAACGCAAGCGTCAGGAGTGCTGCCGCGATTTTACGGAACCTCATTTCATCCTCTCCTTTATGAATCCGACGCGGACGGGATCATCCACGCCAGAAGAATGGTGCGTGCATCGGTAAACTCCGTTGAACAGGTGGACAGCGCCAGCACCTGAGCGTCATCGCCCGCCGCTTTCATGGCGGCCAGCGTTTCGGTGTTCAGGTTCAGGGCGTTCTCCTGCGCAAAGGTGTACAACCCCTGCAGGTCGCTGTCCCAGCGCTGGGGCTGGAAAATCGCGCTCTCAGACGAAGGGACCAGCAGACATGCAAACGTTTGAAGATCATAGGTGCGGTCGGGCAGGATCAGCTCACCGGTGGTGTTCTCTGCAAAGAACTCTGCGTCCTTGTAGAGATCCAGATCACCAAACATCTTGCTCTCTTCCATGTGGTGACCATACAGCAGAGAGTAGGGGTCGGTGAAGTTCTTGTCGCAGTTCACATCCAAAAAGATGCTGCCTGCCAGCGAGAAATCACCGTAGACATCGGTGTTCACATAGGTAAAGTTGTCCTCGCCCTGTACCACAGGGTAGTCGATGGCGGTGTTGTCCAGTGTGACCCACGCGCAGACATCCGGGTTGATGCCCAGCAGCTCCTCAAAGCTCGCGCCGTTATCCGCGCCCGCCTTGGGCTTGAACTGCAGAAGCTCTGCCTGAACATTGTCTGCGGCGGCGTACACCTGCGAGTTGTCCCACAGGGCATAGGCTGAATACGCCCCGGCGACCACCAGGAACAGCACGACCACCGCGCTCACCAGAAAGTCGGCTGCCCTCAACGCTTTTCTCTGCCAGTTGATACAGCCCACCTCCGGTTAAGCAAATTCAAATAAGTGGTTATTCGTTAGGTTTGTGCTGGGATAACCCCCCAGTCACGCTTCGCGTGCCAGCCCCCGCTAATAGGGGGGCCCTTGGCATGGCGCAAAGCTTCACGGTTTTGCCAAGGCCGCCCCTACTAGGGGCGGTGGCATCCCGCAAGGGATGACGGTGGGGTTTAATCTACCGCGAGCAATTACTCCTCGTCGCGGCGGCGCTTGTTCAGCATCAGGGCCACACCGCCAATGGCAACAATGGCCAGCATTGCAATGTAAGGTGCATTGTCCAGCACAACGCCCATGTCGGGGGTACCTTCGTGCTCATTGGTAATGGTGACTTCGTTTTTATCTGCATTGATTGCGGTTGCAGTCTCCACTTCACCCTTAGTGTCGTAGACCCAACCATCGGTCCGAGTTTCGGTAACGGTATAGGTCACACCAACAGGCAGATTGGAGATGGTTGCGGTCTGCTTGTGCTTCAGGGTAATAGTCCGAGTAGTGCCATCAATGGCCCAGCTTGCATTGTTTGCAGGATTTGTACTATCGCTAACGGTCACAATAGCACCTGCATAGTTATTGTCCTTGTTTGCATCTTTGCTCAGAGTGATGTTAAAGGTAAAAGGATCGTTCAAATCAGCAAAATTACCCTTAACAACCTTCTCCACAGTCAGATTATAAGCATTGTAGGTGTTAGTGAAATCGTCAGCCTTGCTACCATCCTGATTAAACAGACCAACATAATATCCATAACCAGTGTTATAATCAAGATTCTCACTGGTCTTGTTCACAACGGTAATAATCATCTTCAGGGTACGATTATCCTTGGTAATACCGGGGATCTTGGTATCATTCTCCGAGATGGTATAAGCGTACTTGCCGACCTTATTAAAGTTAGCACCCAGCAGCTTCACCAAATCCATGGTAAAGTCCTGAGAGTATGTGTTAGCAGTATACTGATCATCGCCGGTTTTGCTGAAAGTTACACTCGGCTGAACAAAACCATTACCAACAATTCCTGCCTTAACACTCTTCGCTGTATCAGCCTGGCCATCACCTACGGTAAAGTTAAAAGTCATCGACTGAGGTGCAATACCTTCTGCCACCACCAGCTTCTTAGTCAGGGTAGCGTTTGCAACACCATTGCCATCTGCAACAATCATGGAATTGGAATCTGTTGTGTTCGTCGCAAACGCTGCGGTTGCGCCGACGGTGAGCATCATGGCGGCAGCCAGAACGCCCGCGAAGAATTTCTTCAGTTTCATTGTTATTCCTCCCTAGTAAGAAATAGTTCGTACTCCTGTGCCGCGGCCCAAACTCCGCGGTTCACAGGCAGGATGCCGGCAGCTTCTTCCGGCTTCCGTGATATTACAGACTGCGTCGCCGCAGTAATGTAATTACTTTTGCCTGCACATCCTCCAGCGGAACCGGGCCAAAGTCCCGGCTGTCCTCGGATTGTGTGCGGTAATCGCCCAGCACAAAAACGCAGCCCTCCGGCACCGTGTAGGGGTACTCCAGAGCGTCTTTTGCGTAGGTGGGGTAGAGGATCTCGCCGCTCTGCACCGCGCCGTTCACCACAAGGGTGCCGCTGTCGTCCAGAGCCACAAGGTCGCCCTCGCGCCCAAGGATGCGGCCCACCCGGAGCTTGCCGCCCTGGGTGTAGACCACAACGTCGTTTTTTGCGTAGGTTTTTTGCAGGCGGTAGCAGATGAGCAGGTCGCCATCCTTTACCGCGGGGAACATGCTGCTGCCCTTGGCCTGTGTCAGCAGGAACACCTGCGTGAACAGCACCCACGCGCACAGCAGGATCACCACAACGCGGCCCAGCAGGCTGATAAAATCCTGCCGGTTCTCAGCGTCCAGCCTGCGGCGGCGCACCGCCTTTGCCCCCAGCTTCAGGGCTTCATTGTCCAGCGGGTGCATCGGAATGCGCCTCCTTTTGGGGGTCAGAGCTGTCTACTTTGGTGGTATCCAAGGGCAGGCTTCCGGTCTGCTGCTCCAAGAGCACATTGTACCTTGTGCGCTCGGCGCGGATGGCTGCTTCGTACAGGGCATAAAGCTCTTCCAGCTTCTTCCACATTGCCGCTTCGTCCACGCCGCCCAGCAGGTTCTTGCGGAATTTCACCGTCCGGAACCACTGGATGATCGCTTCCTGCTCCGGGCTGATACAGCTTTCCTCTGCACCGGCCAGCCGCTGGGGCGCTTTCTTCTTCGCCATGCGGTCAGCCCCCTTTAGTCATCTTCCTTACGGCGCTTGTGCAGCATCAGCAGGATGCCGCCGCCAACGACCACAGCAAGGATGACGATGTAAGGCAGGGTATCGAGGAGAACACCGGTGTCGGGGAGAAGGCCACAGTGGTTGGTCACGGTAATTGCCAGCTCATTCTGTTCAGTTGCATTGTTGCCATCTGCATCACAGGCCATTAGCACCTGTTTGCCATCCTTCAGCACTAACTTATAGTAGAAGGTACGGCTTGCATCGGTAACAGCGGTATCATGGCCGGTGGCCTTGGTCTCATACCCACTGTCTGCGCCCAGCGTCTCCACCACAGCAAATACGGCATCCATGGGCACATTTTTCAGAGTAATGCTACCGTTGTGCGTCAGGGTGAAGTTGGACAAATTGCCATTCTCAAACATTGCGTCGCTGTTCTCCAGCCCGGTAATGCTGAAGGCAAAGTCCTTGTGGGTATCGCCCATCAGGCCGGTGACAATTTTGGAAATACTAACATCAGCGGTCTTCTTCTCGTAGAAGTTCGAGAAGGTTATAGACTGGTTGCTGTGTTCCTTATTCATGGTCACACTACCAGCAGTTACGCCTTCGGCACCATCTACAAGGGTTCTTGTCAAGTCGTAACCATTAACATCAGCCTTCTTGACATCTTCTTTGAAATAATATGTGTAATCCGTATTTGCTTCAACAACTTCATCGAACACATGGCTTACAGAAACATAAGGTCCATTCTCATCATCATAGCCGTTCGTCCAAATATCACCACTAAAATCAACCGCTGTCAGCGCCTGGTCAGCAATACCACGATGAGCCACACTTCGGTTATAAGAAATGAAACCGCTATTCCCTAATGTCTTAGCTTCTTCCTCTGTCAAACCATAGAACTTCTTGGTAACAGTAACACGGCCTGTGCCGGAAGTTGGCGGTGCAACGTTCTGGCTGAACCAGACATCATCCAGCAAGTTACCCATAGTCTTAGTCTGGTTAGTCTGGTCGTCGTCAGAAGCAGTAGAAATTGCTGCAAAGAAGAATCGGGTCAAATATTGGCCCTTCGGAATCGTATAGGTTCCGTTACTCTCCGTCCAGCTAGAAGTGGAATATTTAGCATACCAATTGACCCCACTCCATTTCCTAGTACCAGATAAATCCTTGATAGCAGCCGTTGCCTCGTATACATAAACTGTGTAAGTTTTCTTATTCTCTGTAATGGGATTTTCGCCATTTTTATTTGGACACCTAGCAAGCAGGGCTTCCAACTGATCCTGTGTAGTAACATCTTTCACAAGTTCAAGTGGTGCAATCACCATGGCCATTGTGTCACTTCCACTCTGAATAACACTACTGGACTGGTCTTTATAACCTCTGCGCGTACGCGCTCTATGGTAGAAACGCCAATTCATTTGTTGGCCCGGCTTTGTCAAAACATCCTGATATAGAGCACCTGCGCCTTCAGCATTTAGCTCTGCAAACTGGTTACCAGTATTTGCACTTGCACAACCATACGCTTTTGCCGTTCTAGACAACTCTACATTTTTCCATTTATTGCCATTTGCTTGTAGCTCATAGACCGATGTCATCGGAAGATTCTCATCAGCATTGCCAATTTCGATTTTGTGTTGACCATCAGTTATTGCAGTTGTCTTCCACACCAGCTTAGGAGCCGCATCAGCGTTGATCTGATCTGTACCATTACTGTGCTCATCTTCAAAGCCACCATTTTTCAGCTCATCGTTATAATTAACCGTCAAACTAGCTTTTTGGCTTTGAGTGTCTTTAGCAATGGTCACAGTATAAGTCAAATTAGCGCCATCCGTGTAGACGACATCAACCCAGCCGCCATTTTCTTCACGGCTATAAACACCATTTGTTATCTCAAGGCGGTCAACAACAGTACCACCCTTCTTCCAGGTCACAGTAAAGCCATTCTTTTTTAGCAACGTTCCTGCTTCTGCGCCTTCATAATCCTTGCCGTCCGCAGTGATTTTCAGAACGTAGTGGCCACTGTTTGCAATATCGTCCTTGATAGAAACATCTGTGATGCTATTGATATCCAGCGTATTAACTGCGTACCCATCCGTCCGCACAACCACAAAGGGGCTGAAGCTGGTGGTCTCAAAGGTCAGGGTGCCATTGGTATAAGTAAGGACATCCAGAATCTCCACGGTGTCGTTGTCTTTCAGGTGGAGCACTTTCAGCGTGTTGGCAGTTGCACCTTCCATTTCCGGCAGTTTGTCCAGACCGGAGACGGTGACGGTGGCCTTTTCACCCTTGGCAGGCTGCACCTTTTCGCCCTTGGCGTTCTTGGGGGAGATCTTCAGGCCCAAAATGGGAGCCATACTTCCAAAATCATTCGAGTGCTTCTCGTAGAACTGCTGCATGGACTCATCGCCCATGTGGCTGACGCTGAGGCTATGGGCGGCAGAAGGCAAGTTTTTCACTTCCACCGGCAGGGTGGCGCTCTTCGTGTTGCCGTCCTCGTCTTCGTAGGAGGCAGAGGCCTTGGTTTCCAGATCCACAGGCACGGGGTTCTTGTCCACCAGATCCTCGTGATCCACGGGCTTTTCCTCATCGGAGCCAACGGTACCGTCCTGCCATGCGGCGTAGACATTCACGGTGGTGGTCTTGTCGTCCAGAATGTTGCTGGTGGGGTCGGTGAGGTTCAGGCGCACCCGGTTGCCAAACTCGTCCAGCGTGTACCAGTAGTCAAACTGCCGCAGTTCGCCCTTGGGGTCCCGGTTGGAGGAGGGGTTCTCGATGTAGCTGCTGTAGTCCGCAATGGTCTCTGCCCGGGGCACAGCCTGAATGAAGTACAGATTCCACAGAACCTCACCGTTCCGGGCCAGATACTCACTCTCCGTCATATTGTTGATCTGTGCCTGAGCGGTAATGTCCTTCAGGTCGTTGGCGTTCAGCTCCCTCAGCCAGAAGCGGTAGACCACCATATCCTGCAGCTTTTTGATCTCGTCGCCGGAAACGACCACTTTGTCATCAGGCTTTGCCACCACGTCGTCCTCGCCGGACCACTGGGTCTCGGTGCTGGAGCTGGGGTCGGTGCTGGTGCCGTAGTCAATGACGGTGCCCCACTCTGAATCCTGAACGGTGGGGCCGCCGTCGAGGTTGTCCTCGCCGCCGTCTACAGGCCGGGTGGCAACTTCGTCCTCGCCAAAACCGGCAGCTTCGCTGTCATCGTATACTTCGCGCGGCTCGCCGTCGTCCACGGCAGGGAAATCGTCGCCGAAACCGGCAACTTCTTCGTTGCCGGAATCAACAACTTCCTTGTACTCGGTTGCAAACACCGGCACAAGGCAGGTGCAGATGACCGCAAGCGCCAGACAAAGCGCAAAAACGCGCTTCACCAGCCTATCTTTTTTTCCGTGATGATTTTTCCGCACAGTGGAGCCCTCCCTGCATCATAGTATTTTTGGCAAAACCGGAGGAAAAGATATCCGACTTTTGTCGTTCTTTCCCCTGGCAGGTTATTTTTACCAGACAAGCCCATTATCGTAATTATAGCATGTATATCCAGTATTTTCAATAGTGAAATTTTATTTTCCCTTCCCCTTTTCAGACAAAATATTCTGCGATATACAGCAAGTTATGAACCGCCGTAATATATTGCGGGGAGTAGCGCAGTCTAACTTATCCGCACCGCCCGCCGCATTGATATATCACGCGGTTTTGTGTTATACATTCGCAGTTTCACTCTCTATAATACATGAAACGCAGATTCCTTTCACTTTTTTTCGAGATTTTTTAAAAAAAGTTTTCGGAGCCCTCTCAGTCAAAGCCTGACGGCTTTGCCAGCTCTCCCAAAGGGAGAGCCAATTGCGGCTCGACCTTCAGCGGCATTTACCGCCCAAAAGCCTGCCCAAAGCTCCCGTTTCCCTTGCAGATGCGTTGGCTCCCCCCTCGGGGGAGCTGTCGAGCGAATGCGAGACTGAGAGGGCGCACCCCCACCAAAAAGCGCCCCCATCACTCAAAGGAGCAATGGGGGCGCTTTACCATATTACAATGGGTTCCGCTTACTCAGCCTTGGGGGCTTCGGGAGCCTTTGCCTCCTCAGCCTTTGCGGCGGG
>OGZG01001116.1_pt1 | contig 20599 bp, 9 predicted proteins | sample 1576781 | NCBI WGS metagenome assembly OGZG01 (sample SAMEA3541502, study PRJEB24748) | human gut metagenome | biome: human gut; feature: human-associated habitat; material: faeces | place: China | collected 2012 | reverse complement strand
GCACTCCAACTCAAAAAAGCGCTGTTGACGTCGATGTGGAAGATCAGCTTTTCCGATCTCATTTTTCTTTTTCTCCCCGCAAGGTATTTCCGTAAATCTCAAACAGGATTTTAATAATTCTACGGATTCGTTTCCGGGTTTCCGGATCGAGACTTTTCAGACTTTTTAAACAGCTTTTGAGATTTTCCTTCCAGTGTTCTGAAAATTCTGTCAGTGTCGTCACGCCGGTCTGGTCTATTACCTGAAACAGCGTTTCGACAAACAGCTGACGTTCTTCCTCCGGAAGCGTAAAAATCCACTGGTTCAGTGCTTCGTTCATCCGCTTCTGTTTTGCCTCGATATCCACTGCCTTGACAAACTTTCCGTCCTCAATCTGCCAGGTAAACGCATCATGCTGCAAAATGCCGATCCCGGAGCTTTTTACAACCTCATACTGTTCATAATTTTGTAAAAGCATCCCGACCAAAGAGGAATACGGCAAAATCCGGTGCACACGGCTTCTGATCTGCTCATAGGAATCTCCCTCAAACACTTCCGGCAAAAATCCCGGACCGTCCAGACTATAAATGTCCGTAATCCTGCGCTGCACGCCGGTTTCCGCCCAGGTCGCCGCATAGGCAGCCAGGTTTCCGCCTTTGGAGTGCCCGCATACCATAAACGCTCCCGGAAGCTTGCAGCCGACCTGATTTAGGTACACACTACTCATCTCCTGGGATGCCAGCGGTTTTCGAAATGCCAGCCGAAAATCCTCTTTCCAGCCGACAACCGAATCATCCGTTCCACGAAACGCCACCACCGGCTCACAACCTTCCGGGAAAAAAGTGACTGCTCCGAACTGCGCCTCCTGCTCTTCCTCCATCCGCTCCCGATAGTAATTGCATCGCATCGTGCGAAACCGTCTTCCAGCAAGCAGCGCATTCCAGAGCTTTCGGTTGTTTTCCCCGTACCACTTATCTGCAAACACTATATTCTCAGGAGCAACGCAAGAAGGTAGGTGTAGTTTTGAGTGGCGGCGGTGCCAAAGGAATGGCGCATATCAAAGCATTAAAAGTGATCGAAGAAGCGGGTATTCCTATCGATTACATAGCCGGAACTAGTATGGGAGCCATTGTAGGAGGACTCTACGCTATTGGTTATACTCCCGAGCAATTGGACAGTATGGTTCGAAAACAAAACTGGACGTTTCTGTTAAGCGACCGTATCAAACGAAGTGCCATGTCATTGACCGACCGTGAACGGTCGGAAAAGTTCATTGTCTCCATACCTTTCACCAAAAGTCCCAAAGATGCGGCTTCTTCGGGCGGAATTATCAAAGGGCAAAATCTTGCCAATCTATTTTCAGACTTGACTATGGGCTATCATGATTCTATCAACTTTGATAAACTCCCCATCCCTTTCGCTTGTGTAGCAGCAAATGTTGTCAATGGAGAACAAATTATATTCCACAACGGGATCCTGTCAACTGCCATGCGGGCCAGTATGGCTATCCCAGGTGTATTTACACCGGTACGACAAGACAGTATGGTATTGGTGGACGGTGGAATTGTAAATAACTATCCGGCAGATGTTGTAAAAGCTATGGGAGCTGATGTTATCATCGGAGTGGATGTACAAAACGCCTTGAAAAAAGCGGATAAGCTGAACAGTGCTCCTGATATCTTAGGGCAAATCGTAGATATTACCTGCCAATCCAATCATGAAAAGAATGTAGACCTTACCGATACTTACATTCGTGTAAACGTAGACGGTTATTCTTCGGCTAGTTTTACTCCGGCCGCTATTGACACTTTAATGCGAAGAGGAGAAGAAGCAGCTAAAGCACAATGGAATTCCTTACTCGCTTTGAAAAAGAAGATAGGAATATCCGATAATTATGTTCCCAAACAACATGGTCCGTATTCTTCCCTCTCCAATGTACGTACAATTTATGTGACAGACATATCATTCTCCGGTGTAGAAGCTGACGACAAGAAATGGCTAATGAAAAAATGCAACCTGAAAGAAAATAGTAATATTACCACCCAACAGATAGAACAGGCATTATATCAATTAAGAGGAAGCCAATCTTATTCCAGTGCCAGCTATACGTTGACGGACACTCCCGAAGGTTATCACCTCAATTTCCTACTGCAAGCAAAGTATGAAAAAAGAATTAATCTGGGGATCCGTTTCGATTCGGAAGAAATAGCCTCTTTATTAATCAATGGAACGGCAGACCTCAAAACTCATATTCCTTCCCGACTATCTCTTACCGGGCGATTAGGGAAACGGTATGCGGCGCGCATTGACTATACATTAGAGCCTATGCAACAGCGCAACTTCAATTTTTCGTATATGTTTCAGTATAATGACATCAACATATATGAAGAAGGAGAACGCGCCTATAACACTACTTACAAATATCATTTAGCTGAATTTGGCTTCTCGGATGTATGGTATAAGAATTTCCGTTTTGGTCTCGGATTCCGTTTCGAATATTATAAATACAAAGACTTCTTATTTAAGAAGCCGGAATTTATCGGCTTGGATGTAGAATCAGAACACTTCCTTAGCTATTTTGCACAAGTGCACTATAACACATACGATAAAGGATATTTCCCCTCCAAAGGAAGTGATTTCAAAGCCGCCTACTCACTCTATACCGATAATATGGCGCAATACAATGAACAGGCCCCATTTTCCGCACTGAGTGCTTCGTGGGCAAGTGTGATTCCTGCCACCCGCCGTTTTTCTATCATTCCGTCGATCTATGGGCGTGTCCTGATAGGGAAAGGAATTCCTTATCCCCTGAAAAATGCTATCGGTGGTGAAGTATACGGTTTTTATATTCCACAACAGTTGCCTTTTGCCGGCGTAACAAACATGGAATTAATGGAAAATTCTATTATCATTACTTCTCTGAAGTTCAGGCAACGTATGGGAAGTATTCATTACCTCACCCTGACAGGCAACTACGGTTTGACGGACAGTCACTTCTTCGAAATACTGAAAGGCAAACAATTGTTCGGCATCAGCGCAGGTTATGGAATGGATAGCGTTTTCGGTCCTCTGGAAATATCATTGGGATATTCCAATCAGACTGATAAAGGAAGCTGCTTTGTGAATCTGGGATATTATTTCTGATTCCAATCTTTTATAATTTAAACTTTATACTATACAAATTTTTCCCGCTTCTGTAAATTCAGCAGACCGATCATCATCCAAATCAGACTGGAGGAGAAAAGAAATATACGATTTTTGATAAGAATCCCTTCCCATATCATCGGATGAAAATTATCAGGCACACGGAAGGGATTCAGCAAAATATTCCAAAATGAACGTTCTATGCTATTCATATTACTGAAAAACATCAGTACAATGCCAATGATAATCATAAGTACAGCCGTTCCGTTTCCACTCCGGGTAATCGTAGAAAACATAAAAGTCAAATTACCAAAAAAAAGAACCGGAAACATCAACTGCAAAGACATCTCAAAAGGATTGATTGGATACAGCAATAAGATAGCGATGTACGAAAAGACGATTAGAATAGCAAAAATAACCACGTAAATCATGAGTAACCGTACTCCCCATACTTTATACCGATAGTCAGGAATACCAAAAAGTATTTCCAATATCCGGCTGTCTTCGTCATTTTGAATGCCGAAGACAGCCGGGTAGAATATCAGCAATAAACATGGGAACATGAGTATATTATAGATAAGCCCTTCATTAATTTCTGCCCGGTTCCACGCACTCTGAAACATAAAAAAGGCAAAGAATCCAAATGCCGCTAACAGAAACCAAAAGAACTTTCCGGCAAAAATAATCTTCAAATTATATTTTACCACCTTAGGCAGCAGCTTTATTAATTGATTAAATGTCATATCATTCTTTTCTTTTAATTCATATTCTTCAATAGGCAGAGATAAGCATCTTCCAGATTGGCCTCAACTTCTTCGGCTCCTTCGTATGGTTGCTCAACAGAAAGATAACGAACACGGATAGTATCCCCTTGCTGGATATGATGTATGACCAAAGATTTATCCAATGCCTTTTCAAACTCCGTTTTATCTATATTAAACTGCCATACCTTTCCATTAGCCATTTCCACCATGTCCGCCGGATCACCGAAATATTTCAGTTCACCCTTGTTTATTACCACAACCTGATTACAGGAACTGGATATATCTTCAATGATATGAGTAGAAAAAATGACCACACGATCTTTACTCAATTCCACCAACAGATTACGAAAACGGATACGCTCACGAGGGTCGAGTCCTGCTGTCGGCTCATCTACTACCAGAATACGTGGCAAATGGAGCAAAATCAATGCAATGCCGATCCGCTGTTTCATACCTCCCGAGAAAGAACCGATATTTTCATCTTTCCGCTCATACATATGTACCGCATTCAAAACATACTCTAACCGTTCCTTACGCAAATCCTCATCTATTATTCCTTTCAGTATAGCCTGATAATCAAGAAACTCCCAAGATGTCATATTTTCGTAAGTGCCAAATTCCTGCGGAAGGAATCCTATCAAGCTTTGCAATTCTTCCCTATAGATACGGGTATCCATACCATTAATCCAGATACTGCCATAACTCTGCTCGAATATGCCACAAATCACGCGCATCAAAGTTGACTTTCCGGCTCCGTTCGGTCCCAGGAGTCCGAACATACCTGTCTGAATCTCAAACGAAACTCCACGCAATGCTTTAAAAGGTTTACGTTGTTTTCCAATCAAAGGAACACTCTTTACCATACGGAAGTAAAAGCGGCGAAGTCCGGCAAATCGTCCGGTAACACGTTCTATATTTACATTATGTTCATATAGATACTGTGAGGTAACGTAGATAGCAATACCCGCAAACCACAACAGCCCAATCATTACCACCAAACCGTTATTATCCAGTCGCTTGAACAGTTCGAACAAGATAACAGGAGGAAGTCCCCAGAATATCACACGGTTTACTGCCTTTACTCCCTTACTATTTTCGTAACGATAATATAAATAAGAACGTATTTTTCTCCACAAGTACAAAGCCGATGCATAAATAGCAAACGAAAACAGAAATATCCAAAGTCTATTTTGAATAAAAAAATAAGTAAAATAAACACCGAACGCTAACATACCGAATTGCCACAACACATTGACAAAGTCTTTTAGAGAATGATATTCACGACTCATTCCCAGCCTTTTCCGTATTTGCAGACCACTATGCCATTGACGACTGATACGTCCCGGCCAATCATATATCTTAACCAGATTCCGGACAGATATGTGTATTTCTTCATTCGGATCTATGACTTTCGATTTAGCTCTTCTAAGACTAGTCTGTGCAAAATAAGTCAGTCCTGGTATACCCGCAACCAGTGCTACTAAATAGATAGACTGCCAAAGTATTCCTTCAGCATATAGCCAGATACTGACAACGCCAACTACAAAAAGAACAAAATGGAAAATCCACATTTTACGAGACAAAGAACGATACCACCAAAGCACATTTTCCAATCCCATGCAGACAGTAGGAATCAAAATCAACGTCAATAAGGCAGAGAAAAGAAGTCCACCAATCACTGTAATAGCAAAAGGCGCCCCAATGGCTCCGGCATATTCCGTATCTCCCATGGCCAACGGCAACATAGCGGCGATCGTTGTGATAGAAGTTATCAAAATCGGACGGATACGTGACATTCCGGCAGTCATTAATGCCCGATTCCGGCGATATCCTCTTTTACGTAAAATATTAGCATAGTCTATAAGGATAATTCCGTTATTTACAACTACTCCCAGCAGAATCAAGAACCCCGTCAGCGTATTTGCATTCATCAGGCTATTGCTCGAAAGCAATAACGCCAGCAAAGAGCCGATAGCAGCAAGCGGAATAGTAAAAAGTAATACAAAAGGAGTTACTACAGACTCAAAAATAGAAGCAAGTATCATAAAAATCAAAATGAAGGCTGCCAGAATAAGAAATTTGAAATCTCCAAACTGATCCTCCTCATGGAATACTTGCAAGGCAACGCCTGAAGGTAGATTATAACCGGCAATCAATTGGTCTATATCAGAACGATAACTTCCCAATAATTCCTTTGAGGACTGCACATCTCTTGAGAAATTATAATAAACTTCAAGTTGTTTATCCTGATTGACACGTATGATCCGCGAACGTCCGCGACCATAATTAATAGAGGCTATATCTTCCAGATTGTGCATTCCACCCTTTGCATTTTCTATCCGAACAGCACGCAAATCATCAACTGTCTTTTCTTTTTGAACCTTCTCCTCCGCTTCTTCTTCCGTCTCTGTACTTTTTTTCAAAATTTCATCGCGAATGATAATGTCATAATTATCTTCTCCCACTTTAAAAGTCACTTCAGAAGAAAACTCGTTATTGAGTGCCGTTAATCCCGAAGTTATATTAGCACGATTGATATCATAAGTAGTCAGCAGAATCGGGTCAAAGTTCAGATTTATCTCTGGCTGACGAGGAGTATACGATACATGAGTATGTTGCACAAATTCCTGTTCATCCAGTAGGTAGCGGATTTCCTCAGCTACCATTTGCATCATTTCGAAATCAGAACCTCTGACAACCACTCGTTCATTATTATCACCAATACCCAGTAAACGCATAAAGCCTCCAAGACTACTCAATACCGAATTTTCCTGTCCGCCTCCCATAGCATCAGAGACATAGACTTCCGCCCCATTAATGTTCGAGACTTTGGATTGCACATCCGATTTGATGTCCGTAATTTTCCGTTTACCTATCTTTTGATAATCTTTTTGCAAAATGAGCGTAATAGTTGCTTCTTTCTCCCGGACACGGCAGATCAAATCTTTCTTTTCTGGGAAATCCTTCAGACGTTCTTCCAGCACTTTGACTATCTTGTCCGTATTCTCAAGGGTACTTCCGGTAGGCATTACAACACTTATATTAAACCGATCCGAATCCACTTCTTTCATCTGCTGCACATTCAAGGTCAGTGATAATATCAGAGTAGCAAAAAGTAAAATCACCGCTCCGAATATAGTGACTCCCGGATTACGCATACACGTCTTCAGTAAAACCAGATACACTTGTATCGGACGTTGAATAATCGACACTTTCTCATAAACGACACTTCTTCCTTTCTTCTTTTTCAGAATAACATAAGTGACCATAGGAATGAAAAGCAAAGCCACAAACAAGGAAATAGTCAGCGTAGATATAATAGACACCCCGATATGATGCCCTATCAGTTTAATCAGGAAATTATCTGAAAAGACAAACGGCAGGAAAACAGTGACAGTAGTCAACGTAGCTGCTACAATAGAGCGCCACACCTCTTTAGTGCCCTGAGTAACTGAGCGCTCGGGTGTGTAGCCGCTTCCGGATAAACGATAAATATTCTCCAGCACTACAACACTATTATCCAGTAGCATCCCAATGGCAAGTGCCATTCCCACTAATGTAAGGCTATTGATAGTAATGCCGGAAGCATAGAAGAAATTGAAGGCCGTATAAACTGAGATCGGAATTGAAAGTGCGATAAAGAACACCAGCCGCATATTTTTCAAAAAAAGCCAGAGAATGAAAACAGCCAACAATCCACCGACCAATGCCAGGTTAATGATTTGATTGATGTTATTCTCCATCGTTTCAGCCTTATTCTCCTGAACGACTATTTCCAGATCAAGCGGAACTATTTTTTCATTCAGTTTGTCAATCGCATCAGAAACACGGTGGGAAAGCTCTATAAGATTTGCCTGCGAATCATTTATCAATACCACAGAAACAGCCTCTTTCCCATTTACACGACTATAAGTGGTTTCATCTTTCAGATCAAAGAATACGGTTGCCACATCTTTCAACAAGACAGGTCCGGGAGCCACCACAATATTTTCCAGGTCAGATACTTTCGTATACATCGCATTTACGTGAACAAAAATCTTACTATCCGGCTCATTGGCAAAACCGACAAACGTTTTCTCCTGCGTATTCTGTGAAAGCAGATTACTTATCTTTGACGCCGTAAGGTTCAACGCTTTGCACACCTCCGAATGGAGACGTATCTCAATCGCTTTTTGCCGTCCGCCATATATATTGACAGATGCCACACCATCTATGTTCTCCAAATCGGAAAGAATATTATCCTCCACTAAGTTCCTGACACGGTCTGTCCCTCCCGAACCCCGTACCTGAAGTACCATAAAGTTATTGTTCATCTGTGCAATATCAACTTTCTGTACCTGCACAGTAAAACCACTGGGAAAAGATGCTGCCACTTCATTCACCTTTTCCTGCAACTTAAGAGCAGTCATCTTGAAATTGACATTCCTCTTAAAATCAATTTGTATGTTCGATTGCCTCCTGTCTATATAAGATTGCAGTTTGTCTACTCCTCCTATCGTACTGACAGCTCCTTCAAGCGGAATTATCACTTCCGACTCCACATACGAAGGGTCCATATCCTGCTGCGACGACACTTGGATAAACAATACCGGAAGCTCTGCATTAGGCAGCAACTCTACCGGAAGCTGTTTGTAGGACACATAGCCCAAAAGACTAAGTGCAATAAACAGCATACAGATCGTAATTCTCCTATTTAGTAAAAAGTTCATCTTCAGCTTTTTTTAGTTCGGTGATTTATACGCCTTTTTATCTTTTCAAGGACATAATATACACATGGGATAACCATCAAACTCATCAAAGTAGAAGTTATCAGTCCTCCAATCACAGCAATAGCCATTGGCGAACGAAGGGAAGCACCTTCACCAAATCCGAATGTCATTGGAAGCATAGCCAGAATCGTAGTCAACGTAGTCATTATGATAGGACGGATACGTTGCTGTCCTGCTTCTACAATGGCGTCAGTCAACTCCATTCCTGCCTGGCTAAGTTGGTTGATACGGTCTACCAGAATAATAGAGTTATTAACGGCAATACCTCCCAACATCACGATACCGATAACTCCCATCATATTAATCGTGGTTCCGGTAATGAAGAAAAGCAAGATAGCACCCACCACAGCCAGCGGAATAGTCAGCAGAGTCGTAAAAGGATGTAACAACGATTCAAACTGTGAAGCCATGACCATATAAACAAGTACAACAGAAAGCAATAAAGCAAACAATAAGCTATGCATAGACTCCTGCCGTTTTTCTTCTTCTCCGGTCACTGTGATACTATAATTAGCAGGCAAATCAATATCTTTAACAGCCAAACGCACTTCTGCCGCCACTTTATCAAGTGATTTGCCAGTGTCCATATTAGCCATTATTTTACCTATACGGCTCTGATTGCGACGTAGAATCTCTTTAGGTGCCTGCCCATGAGTAATACTAGCGATCTCGTCCAACAAAAACTCTTGTGTACCACTTCTGATAACAAGTGATCCGAGAGCTCCTAAAGATATATCCGGTACTTTAATCACGATATCACGCATCTCACCGCGATACTCCATTTTACCGGCTTCCTTACCACTCAACTGTTGTTTCAACTGTTCAATCACTGTAGCAACACTCAGATTATTGATCCCGGCTATGGTACGGTCTATTGAAATCACTACTTCCGGAGCACCGTCTTCAATAGAAGTTACAACGTCATACACCCCATCCACTTCCTGCATTCTTTCCTTTACTTCTCCGGTAATCTTCGCTATTTCGTCCAACTCCTCTCCTTTCACTTCCACTACAATAGGAGCTCCTTCACTACCCAACAGAGAACTCAAAGAATTTTCATCCTGACGGATAGATAATTCCAGACCATCGGGATTCTTCGCTTCTTCAAGGAACCGGGCAATTACATTTTCTGGAGAAAGAATACACTCCGGAAAAAGAATAATTTTCATCATCGCCGTATTTTCTCCTTCAAATATGGCATTTTCCGAACCGCTTCCCTCTCCGACATGACTATATATCGTACACAGAGAATCGCCTCCGACAATAGTATATAATAAATCTTCGAGATTACCCACAGCCGCAGTAGTACGTTCCATTTGCGTACCTTCAGGCATTTTCACAACAGCAGTAAAAGCCTTACTTTCCGCCCTCGGCATAAACTCCGTACCAATGAACGGAGTCAGCAAACCTGTAACTACAAGTAATAACACTGCCATACCAATTACCCACCAACGATGTCGAACCAACTTGCGAAGTATCTTGCTATATCTAGTAATACGGATTGATTTCACTTCTTCCATTTTTACTTTCTTGCCGGAAAGTTGAGTATATAACATCGGAATCACTAGGATAGCAACAAACAAGGAAGATACAAGTGAGAAAGTAACTGTCCAAGCCTGATCTTTAAACAGTTCACCCGAAGCTCCATGAAGATAAACAATCGGAAGAAATACCACAATAGTCGTCAAAGTAGAAGCAATAACCGCATTTGCCACCTCCGCAGTTCCGGTGACCACTGCCTCCTTAACACTCACTCCTTTTTCCTGATTCCGGAAAATACTTTCTATAACTACAATGGCATTATCTACCAGCATACCCGCTCCGAGAGCCAACCCTCCCAAAGTCATAATATTCAGCGTAAGCCCATTGAAAAACATCAAATTGAAAGTTGCTACAATAGAGATTGGAATAGAAAGACTGACAATCAACGTTGTTCCCATTCGACGAAGGAATACAAACAATACAATGACAGCAAGGACAATACCCAATATAGCACTGCTTTTCACTTCACCGATAGCACTTTTTATAAAAGTCCCCTGATTGGAGATTACCTGAAAATGATAGCCGGGCAAAGCATCTTCTATCACTGCCAACCGACTAGTTACTTCGTCTACCACCTTCACCGTATTGAAACGCATTTCCTTATAAATAGACAAACCGATACTACGTTTTCCATTAATACGTACAATGTTTTCGGGACGTGCATTCACAAACTGCACAGTAGCTACTTCTTTCAAAAAGACGGGAGCCTTGTTGACATCTGTCACAGTTTCAGAAGAACTATTCCCTGAAGTCTCCTGCTGTACCGGTTTATATCCGACGATCAAATTTTCAAAATCGGCTTCTGTGGAAAACAGACTCGAACTTTTCACTAAATACTGCAATCCCAATTCACTTACCCGTCCTCCGGATATGCTCTGATTATTAGACTCAATACGCGAAGCGATATCCTCTATCTTTAATTGGAAAGCATTTAATTTATAAGGATCAGTCTGAACGGTAAGGGTAGTCACTTCCTCTCCCGAAAGAGTCACTTCGGCAACACCTTCCAGGCGAATCAGCTCGTTACGGATATAACTTTCCGCAATCCTTCGCAATTCCGCCATATCCGTAATATTCTGATGAGACATCCCCACCAGGACAACTGGCGACAGATTCGCGTCGTGTTGCGTTATTTTTAGTTCCGTAATCTCCTTATTCTGGGCAAACGGATTCATAGCTTTCTGCAAATCGAGAAAAGCTTCATCCATATCCTTTGTCCAAGTATATTCTACGGTAATCCGTGCCGTTCCCGCTTTAATCACCGAAGACACCTGTGTAACGTCACTCTGCCGAATGGCCATGGATTCCATGTTTTTCACAAATTGTTTTTCGATCTCTTCAGGAGGACGTTCTCCTACCTTTAGTTCGATAAACAAGCGGGGATTATTCAGATCAGGCAATAAGTCGACACTCAACTGATCGTATGACACCTTTCCCAACAATAAGAGGGCAAATACAATCATACAAATTGTAACCGGATTGCCTACTGCAAATTTGACTATATTCTTCATAAGTATTTCCTATTTTCAAAAGGCACGTTTATTCGTCATACGAATAATTTACTTTTGAATTTTTACTTTAGCATCTTCCTTCAATGTTTCAAACCCCTTCACTACCAGATTGTCATTTACTTTGAGTCCGGATATGATTTCAATGTTATATTCATCCTCTAAGCCTGTTTCTAAATTACGTATCTTTGCGGTATTCTTCTCAACGACATATACATATTTGCGACGACGGTTCGACAGAATCACGTCCTTGGGGATAATAATGGAGCTGTCTGCTCTGTCTACCACAATATCTGCTTTAGCAAACATACCCGGACGCAATTTTAGTTGATTGTTATCAACTAAAACCTTTCCTTTATAGGTACGCGTTTCCGAACTGATTGCGGGAGATAATTCGCTGATTTTCCCTCTCAAAGTATCACCCGGTATGGTGTAATGAGTAATATATACCGGTTGTGCTTCCTTGACATAGCGGATGCTGCTCTCTGGCAGATTGATATCCATATACATTTTATCATAAGCCATTAGACTTACTACCGGCTTACCCTGCTCTACCCTGATATCAGTTGTATAATGGGGCAGGTCAACAATCACACCATCAAACGGAGCTTTTACCTTCATTTTCTCCAAATTGAGTTGTGCGTTTTCATAATCATAACGGGCATTCGTCACCTTAACTTCCGTATTCCGCATCTCACTCATCGTCACCCCTCCCTTTTCATAAAGCGCTTTTTGTTTCGATTGCTCCTGTTCGGCTATTTCGAGACTGAGCTTTTTAGCGTCGATAGCAATGCCGTTTTCATATTCTTTGTCTTCCAACCGGACAATTATCGTACCTTTACTCACCCTATCTCCCATTTTGAAAGTTTTTCCTGTCTTCGGATTAATTTGAAGTTTATAAAAGCCGCTCATTTCAGAGTTCAGAGACACCCCATAAGTAGGCTGTACTGTTCCTGTTGTATTTATCAGTTTACTGATCGAACCTTTTTTCAGTTCGACAACAGATACCGGAGTAGCAATGTTATTGGGTGCGTTTTGTGGTCTGTCACCACAGCTTGTCAAGCCTATAGTTGCTAATAAAGAAAATGCTATTAAAATGTGATACTGTTTCATGGTCTGCTTATTTTTTATCGATTATATCTTTCATCGGAACAATAGGAATATTCTTGTCGAAGTCATACAATGAAAGAATTTTAAGATTAAGTAATTCTATTCTGTAGTTGATTAATGCTTGCGTATAAGTGATTTTCTTATTTGAAAGTTGTGTCTGGAACTGACTCATTTCCATACCGGTAATATCGCCTTCCCGATAACGTGTCTGGTTCAGATCATAAGTTAATTGAGCATTTTGCACATTCTGCTCGGCAATTTTGATCTGAGTACGGAGATTCTCAAGACTACGCCATACCTGACGGATATTCAGTTCAATATCTACCTTTTCTTCATGAAATTCAAGTTCATTAATTTGTTGTGCAACCTTTTGTGCTTTGATTCGTGCTCTCTTTTCCCCCCAATCGAATATAGGAACAGTAAAACTGATAGAAACACGTGGATTTTGTGTCGGATTATTAAACATTTTATTCAAATGACGGTTATCTCCCATTAATCCGAATGACAAAGAGATATCCCCTTTGAACTCATTCAATGCTTTCGTCTTAATCATTTCAAACTCAAGTTCTTTACTTTCTATTTCACGCTGACGAAGTTCCAACCGTGAGCCTAATCCATGTGTGATAGCTTGTTCCAAATCTACTTGAATAGGTTTAATATCAACTTCGGCAAATACTAAAATATCCTCATCCAATCTCATTCCAAGTGTTTGTTTCAACTTATCTTTCGCATTTTCCAAACTCACCTTACTCTCGTCTACCGACGAACGAGCTGTCGCTAGATTCAACTCAGCCTGAAAAAGTTCGTCTTTGGCTGCTAAATCCGCTTCTACCTTATTTTTTATAATATCATAGCTTTGCTGGGCATTGATTAGTTCCTCACGGCTGATTTCCAAATTACTTTGCGCCATATAAACAGCATAAAATTGGTCTGTTATACTTTTTTCCGTATTCAACCGCTGCAGAGCATAACTAATATCAGCATTTTCATAATCATATTCAATCTGTTTCAATTCCATTTTCCGCTTGTTGTAAGTGAAGATAGGTTGAGTCAATTGCAAATAGAGGTCATTGCTGAATGCCCGGTCGCTGGTTTTATTCCCTTCCAAAATGGAATTATTGTCTTGCCAACCGAACTTGTTGATTAACGAAATCGTACCGTCCGTCCATAAGATGGGTTGCTCAATTTGAAAAGTCCCACTACTGTTGAGCGTTTCATTAGTATACCATTGCGACAGCCGGTTATCGAAACGCCTGTTTTTGTTATAATCTAACGGATTCAGGTTTAACGAGAACCGCGATTTCAACGAAGCCTTCTGAGCAATCAGGTTCTGTTTATACCTTTCCAAATTCATATAGGAACGGCGGAGAGAAGGACTGTTTTCCTGCGCAATTTCCATAGCCTTGTCAATCGTTAAGGGAATTTGCCCTTGCGAGGGTAATGTAATTCCCATGAAAACAACAATTGCCAGTAGCATTCTTTTTAATAGTAGTAAGTCAATTTGCATATAGTTTGCTGTTTTAATTAATATCGTTTCACTATTTTCACTGCGTCGGCTGTTACAGACCGCAGTTTACATTCATCTGTCAGTACCACCCGGATCGTATCTGAGTCAAAGTAGTAACTACCCAGTTGTTCCCACCCCTCATTTGCTTTTCTCAGGTTAACATAGGCATCTTCTACCTCACTGCCATACTTTACTTTAAAATGATATTCCCCCTGAAGATTATTGTTCCAACGAAGTTCATCATCCTTGAATACATGATAATACAAGTCATACTGACCGACTTCCGGTACAGGCACTTTCCATGTAGCAGTCTGGCTGCCGTCCCCACTTTTAATCACAAAAGCCGAACGAATATATTTTCCATAATATCTGTCATTGGTAGTAGCCGTCCATTGTAAAGGCGGACGCCACCAGGATATACCCGAATATTTAAAAGGTGTTTCCTCCACTTCGTCCAACCACTTAGGCAAGAGCCCCACAATGGGAGGAGCGGAAAGAATAAAAAGAGTAGAATCTTCATTATCCACAATAATTTCCCCCGGCAAATCGAACGAAGATTCCGGCAATATATAAATACTGTCTTTGACTATTTTGTTTCGTTCCTGTTTGACATTATTTATGTCTTGACTAATTATATTCGGAAGATTCCCCGAAACCATAGTATTAATCTCAACATTACGGATCTGATCTTCCCAAACCGAAACAAATTCCTTACTGGTATGAGCAGGCATCTCTATTTTTGTTTTGGCTCTGGGGTCTTCCAAAGGCTGATACCACCAACCGTCTTTACGAATATCCATGTGAATAATCCCATCATAATCCGAATTATTACTTATCAGCATTTTCAATACAAAAAATTCTTCTCCACCCTTATTGGTAATTTTAGTCAATGTTGGTTCCCCTAACGAGTAAAAAGGAAGAGGTGTTGTTTTTTCCCATTCTCCCAACAATGAACGAATATCTGTCCGACTTATCTCTCCCAATGTGTCGAGCATATTTTCAAACTTTATATTCAAAAAAGTATTACGTTTCAGCAATGAATATAATGAGTCCCTAAAGGCTTCTACGCCCATATTTATTTCTGCCCTGGCAAAAAGACGGCTTGCTTCCTGTCCGACGATATTATTCTGCAAGTTGCGCAGTTCCATATCGACCAGCAATTCTTTAAATGTACGCTTCTCCAGCAACAGAACAGCCTTTTCATTATTACTAATACCATTAATCTGACGCTCCCAACCTCCATTCTCTGATTTTTTTTGCAAATACAACTCAATCACCCGGTTGGCAACAGGCCATTCCGAAGAAAAAATATTATACCGGAAATTATAGATTTGTGGAAAAAGAAAATAAGGATTTGCCTCTGACGAAAGATTACCTTTTCCCCTGCTACCGGATGAAAAATTATAATTTCCTTCCGTTTGCGCAAATCTCCAGATAAAATTATTGAACGTACGCATCTGTGCTTCCTGCAAACTGATTTCATTCCTGTCTCCATATCTCGACCAACGTATATGGTTTTGAACCTGTTTCTTCATATCCATATCATCAAACAATGCCCCTTTTTCCGGAAATAAGACCATTTCCGGTTGCACGGTTTCCTGTGCTTGCGACCAAGCACGTTCATAACCCACAAATTGTATTGGTACTTCTATCAACGAAAACCGTTTGAAAGGATAATCCAATTTATAGTTTCGAGCCAGTTGGTCTTTAACATTACGTATTAATGAAGGGATCGTATCGTGGATAGAATCCAAAGCTGCCGAAAAGAAGTCATGTCCTTTCAGATGCCAGATACTATATAGGATGCTGTCTGCAGATATACTTTTCTGCTGATAATCTCCTATGGCCAGTGATATTGTTTGAGACGGAAAATCTCCCTTAAACGTATAAACCCCATGTTCATCGCTCTTACCTTCGCCTTGGGAAAGCGGAACCAACCCTGCTAGAGGCTTCACTTTCAAATGGTAATTGCTGAAATAAGTTTGTTGCCAGTCCGGATTTTCATCACTATAACCAGTTCCGGCACGAGGATACCAATATGTTTCGGGAGTAAGCAATAAATAATCCTTTGTCTGGAAACAGTATTGTTTATCAATATTGAACAGAAATTTCTTTTTAGAAGCCTGTAACACTTCCGGAGGAATATCCAGATAACAAAACGAATTATCTATTTGTCCATCATACTTAAATGTCACTGAGGCAGTGTCTCCCTTTGCCAGATTCGTACCGAAATCCACTAATACGATTTGCTTGTCACGCTTGAATTTAAGTGGTTGTCCATCCGAATCAACGGAACGTACGGTCAGCCCCGGATTCAGGCAAAACGTAAATACGGCAGACGAGTCCAAAGCTACCCCCCTCATGGTTACTTCGGATAGAAAGTCATCAAGACGTTGTTCTACCGAAAAATCATATTGATGAATAAACAGCTTCGGAGTAGCGACATATTGGTTGTTAACACGTGTATATGCAGCCCGTATATCGCCCTGATACAAAATGGAATGCACATGCCAATATCCGCAAGCTAAACTCAGCAAGAGTGTACACACAGAAAGAAAGACCCATGGATAATTGCTACGCGACGAGTGAGGCAGACGCCGGAATAGAGAGATAGTGAAAAAGACAAATGCCAGGCCGGCGAGAAAATAGATAGCCCGGTGATTCAAAATTACTTCCCAATTGGAAAATCCAACAATAGTAGATTTTACTAATGGGAGACTATACGCCATATAATCGAAAAGGTAATAAAACTTATCCTCAATATAAAAAACAGTCAATCCGATATACCCCAACAGAATAACAAAAGTGAGTGCCTGATTCTTCAGCACCAACATCAGAAAGATAGACAGGCCAATAATAAAAACGAGCGTAGGTACACTAATCAGCAGAAAATATAATAAATAAGCTATCCAGTCCACTTCTCCCACTGTCAGATTGAATGCCATTGTAATGCCCATAATAATAAGATTGAGCAGCAGAAAAACACGCAGATTCCCCCAAATCTTACCAATCACGTACTCGGCATTACTTAACGGACGGACATAAAAGACTTCCGACGTATCCAGTTTCTTGTCCCTTTTCAGAAAATCAGAGGCAAGAAAAATAGCAATGACAGCCTGTCCTGTATTCAGCAATAGCAGAATTAGATAAGGTATATTCGACGGAATGGACATAGCAATCCAAAATCCGTAAGTATCCTCCGATACAAATAGGAGAAAATTAAAAAGAGTAGTGATACCTATGGCGAGCACTGTAAACACCCGGAAGAACCAACTTCTTATTAATAACTTGCTTTCATACTTTGCTACCGATTGTATATTAGATAAAAAGGTCATATCAGCATATCGTGTTTAGTCGTTTGTCCAAAGGTTTAATTGATTCTCCATATAATATACATAGGCGTGTTCAAGATTAGGAGGAAATGGCTCCGCTTCGTATCCTTCTACTTTATCGGCAACCACCTGTACCTCCCAAGCTGTCCCTGAGGGAATAGTAGATATGACCGGATATTTTTTATCAATCTCATGCAATTGATCGCCACCGGCTCTGATCCTCCACACCTTGCCTTCGGCTTTCTTCAACATATCTTGCGGAGACCCATAGAAAGAAACTTCCCCCCGGTTCATCAACGCCATATTGTTACAAGTACTGGAGATATCTCCTACAATATGGGTAGATAAAATAATAGTGACGTCATTTTCACTAACTTCGGAAAGAAGGTTACGGAAACGAATACGTTCTTCGGGGTCAAGCCCGGTAGTAGGTTCATCTACAATAATTACTTTAGGATGATGTATCAATGCCTGCGCAATTCCCAACCGACGCTTCATGCCTCCTGATAATTTGTTAGCATACCGCTCACGTACATCAAACAATCCTACATTTTCGAGCATTTCATCCACAGCCTGCTTTCTTTGCCTGTTTTGAGTCATTCCCGACAGACGGGCTGCATAGTCCAAAAACTCATACGTTTTATATTTGGCAAAGAAACGAAAGTCCTGAGGGAGATATCCTAAAATACCACGAATTTCTTTCCGTTGTTTCATCAAATCGTATCCACAGATTTCAACCTGTCCGGAAGTTGGCTCCATTAGAGCTACCAGAATACGTATTAAAGTAGATTTGCCGGCACCGTTGGGACCCAATAAGCCAAACATCCCCGTAGGAATCTCCAGATTGACATCTTTCAATGCATGGTTTCCATTTGGATAAATCTTATTGAGGTTTTTAATAGTTATGCTCATGACATTTTGTTAAGCCTATGTTGTATTGGCTGATAAAGATAGGGTTTATTTATATTACAAGAAGCACAATTGTAAAGATTAACTTATATTAGCAGTCAATAGAAGATACTGGATTCATTCAAATGCAAAAGAGGAAGCCGCTTCACAGTGACCTCCTCTCTCTATACTCTATATGAATATGCCCCAAAGGGTTTATTAAAAAAGGAGCATACACAAAAGGGTTTTATCTTAAAAAATTAATTATTAAAAACTTATTCTACTGACTTCAATCAGACAGATAACATCAAAATCATATCAACGATCTTCACAGACAGTTGATATTAAGGGGAAATGTGCATCAAAATAAAATCTGATGCGTAAGCTAGATTAGATAAGATGTACCTCTGTACTTTTCCTAACCAGCATAGTAAAGTAGGGATTCACACGCTACGAATAAATCTAAGCCCCTACTATATATCTCAAATAAATATCTTAGATACTACCTCCCTTACCACCGCTGTGAGTAGGATTATAAGTTACCGTCTTATATTGCTGATCAGCACCTGTATAACGTATCGCAGAGACAGATATTGTTTTTTCGCTTCCGCCATACACTACTGTTGTAGATAATGTAGTTTTACGAGTCTTGGCATAACAAGTATAGTTCATCTCAGTATAACCATTTACATTCACTGTATTGTATGTACGTTCAGTTTCGGTTACTCCAGATGTTGTTCCCATTAATGAGTACATACGAGTTTTAAGATAAGCAGCCATTGCGTTTAGTGTATTTTCGGAAACGCTACTTCCTAATGCTTCTTTTATAGCCTCAACTACACCTCTACCTTTCTCGTAATCCCAACCTGTTTTTTCTTTATACTTCAACACGATACCTGTCAAGGCCTTTGCATTCTCGCTATTGTCACGACTTTCCTGTCCAAGGATTTCGTCTTTCTGAATTACTTCTTTTTCTACTTTACTATTTACTTGATTCTCTATAGCATAAGCAGAGAAGTGTGTAACAGGAGCTTTATAATTAGCCTCACCCACTGTAACTTCAGCAGCCTGTACTTCCCATTCCCCGTTATCCGGATTCAGATAGGAAAGTTGCATAGTTGCTTTAGGGAAAGTTACCCCCGGAATAGGATTAGGAATAGAAATATTTACAGGTTCGCTAAACTGCAAACCTGTCGGCTGAAATTGAGCAGCAGCCAAAGGTATACTTTTTACAGCTTCTACGACCTCAGTAGGCTTAACTTCAGTAACAACCTCTTTAGGAGCAGGAACAAATGTAGTTACACTGATATCAACTTTACCGTTTTTCACAAGGGTCGGATCCTCCTGCGCATCTTCTTTAATTACACCTGCCGGGATCACAATTTCCACTTTCGCAAGAGGCATATCTTCAACAACTTTGTCCGGCTCAACCTGTCCAAAGTCTTCTGTGGTTGTAGGAATCGCCTCATTTGATGTACTTTCATCCTCTACAGTAATTGGATCTGTCATTTCATCCAATACCACTTCTTTTACCGGACTTACTTCCGTCAAGGCAAAAGCAACTTTTACTACACTACGATTCTCAGCATTATCAGCAATTTTCACAGAAGTTTTCTGAGAAAGATAACCATTAGGAGCAACAGAAACCTCATAAGTTCCCGTATTACTTTCCGTTACAGAAAACTCACCTTTCGAATCCGTTATACAATCTTTATCGCCAACTTTCACTTTTACCCCACTTTTTCCTTCACCTTTTACAGTTACAGCACCTTTAATGTAATACTCTACCACCGGTTTCGGAGTTTCAATTACTTCTCCTTCTGCCGGTTTAGGATCGTCATCATCGTCATGACATGCAACTGTAGCAAAAGACAACATACCAAAGGCTATCGCCATGGCACTCACATACATCCATTTTACACTTTTCATAATGTTTCAAATTTGTTAAAATACTTATTCATATCAATCATGTTCAATTCTCACTCGTCCTAATTAAATAATAGCGAATATGATCCGGTCGAAAATTTCCTTAATCTCCGCATTTGGAATCATGAGC
>OGZG01001088.1_pt1 | contig 20979 bp, 19 predicted proteins | sample 1576781 | NCBI WGS metagenome assembly OGZG01 (sample SAMEA3541502, study PRJEB24748) | human gut metagenome | biome: human gut; feature: human-associated habitat; material: faeces | place: China | collected 2012 | reverse complement strand
CTACGAGGTGTCCAAGACCAGCACCAGTACGCTCAGCGGGCAGGAAGGACCGTTCGCCAGCCAAGCCGAAGCGGATGCTGCTGCAGAAGCTGCCAAGAATGCGGCCATCGGGCAGCTGCAAAATGAAGCGCAGGGCATGGTGGATGCTGCCATTGCCGCGGCGCGGGCGCAGCTTGCCAATATTGCATTCAGCTACGATGAAATCACTATCCCGCATGGCTTCGACAGCACGCCCGGCGCGCTGGGCAGCCACCAGACCATTACCGTTCCTGCCAACAGCTCGAACGATTACCAGATGAAAAACGATGAATGGTCGGTCAAGGTCAGCATCGACAAAATCGACAGCGAAACCAAGCAGCGCATCAAGAGCGATACCGAGTTTAAGATTTTCGAGTGGGATGCGGTTCGGCAGTGCTATATCCCGTTTGGCGGATACAACCGGTACAAAGTCGAGCGCCAGAGTGGCGGCACTTATAAAGTCATAAACCACAGCAATTATGCCAATGGTTCTGACAATATCTATTACACCCAGCGCAACGAGGGCAAGTTCGTCATCGTGGAGAGCCGCGCACCCAGCGGGTACTACGGTGATTGGACGGATGTGAACACTCCCGGCGCGGCAGGCTCTGTTCTCGGCAAGCGGGCGTATGCCTTTGAAATCACCAAAGCATTGGACGCCCAGACCATTTGGCTGGGAAACGCGGATTATAACGCTGACATTACCACGGCCAACAGCGGCGGTCCCCTCATCGACACCGGCGAGGGCATCGTAACTATCACCTTTGGCATCCGCAATGCAGACAAGACCTACGTCACAGACCCCACCGGCATTGCCAACAACGAAGATTCCTACACCATGCACGCCAATGCCGACAAGATGCAGAACGACCGTGTCCTCGGCAATATTCTGCTGACGAAAGTGGATCTGGACGCCGCGCAGTATCTGGCTGCGGACAGCAACGGAGATACTACGCTGGAAGGTGCTGTGTACGATCTGTACGCCGCTGACACGATTGAACACCCGGACGGTGTTTCGGGTGTCGTAGATTATTCAAAAACCACCGATGCCAGCGGCGCACCCCTTTGGCACACCACTGTCCTTACCAACGGCGGCTGGGATACCGATTACCTGCCCATTTTGCAGAAAGACCGGCTTGTGGCTTCCGCCCAAATCAAGGACGGCAAGCTGGCTTTTGCCAACCTGTACATGGGCAGATATTACCTTGTCGAACGCGCCACAGGGCTTGTTCTGCCGATTGACGGAAACGGCAAGCTGTATGTTACCGGGAAGTATCCGCAGCTAAATAAGAAGCTGGAACGCACCGGCAAGTATGCAAATCTCACTGTGAATAACGGCGAATATAAGGATTACATCTACAAAAACCAGTATTCCGCTGTTTCCGAGAGCCGTCGTTTGGACGGCAGTAAAGCGTGGGATGGCTATTATCTTTCCTACGCCAAGGGCTACCTCTGCGATGAGGTCAACCACTACAAAACGCTGACCTATGCAGATGAATCGACCTACCACATCCACGCCGAGCAGGAGAGCCAAGACGAAGTCCTCAAATCCGGCTTTAGTTTGCAAAAGTTGGTTTCGACCACCGGTCAGCCAAGCCCGGCACTGAAATTAGAGGGTGCGGGCTTTACCGTTTATCGCATCTCCAAACTGAGCAAGGCGGCGCATTTCAAGCAGAACCCGGATGGCAGCTACGATGCCGCCAGCATCCTATCTGCCTACCGCAAGGACAATTACGATAACGCCACACTAAAATACGATTTCACCGCCGAGGGACAAGCCATCGCCAATATGTTCGAGGGCAACACCGACACGGTCAACGCCTATAACGCGACCTTGACCGCAGACGGCGACTACGCCAACGGCAGGGGCAACGGCTGGATGCCCACGGATCAGCCCACCGAGTATAGGCTGGGAGAAATGTTCACCAACGATGAGGGCGTTTCCCTCGTTGAAGGACTGCCCTATGGGCAATACCTTGTTGTGGAAACCACCATTCCCAGGGATGTGTTCCAGTGTGATCCATTCATCGTGACGGTGAACGCCAACAGCCCGCAGAGTCGATTCACGATTCCTGCTGGCAGCGTAACCATCGCAAGCAATGACTATATGACTTTTAATGTGCTGGACGAGGAATTGGAAGGCTATTTGCAGCTCATCAAGACCGACACCGAAACCGGCAAGGCGGTCAAAATCGCCAACACAGCCTTTGCGCTGTATCGGCTGGACGAAAAAGACCGCAAGACCCGCATTTCCATGATCGACCCCGCCAGCGGCAGCGCCACCAAGAAAACGGATGTGTTCTACACCGATGCAGACGGTCTTATGAAAACACCCGAAAAACTTCCGCTTGGCAGATATTTGATTGAAGAATTGCAAGGTCCGGAGGGTTATTTCAACGATCCTGCCTACTCGGTGAAATTTGAAATCAAGTCTGACCGCGTCTGGCAGGTCGTGGGCAATGCCACCAACGACATGGACGAGTACATCGTAACCGAGAAATACTGCAACCACGAAACGCTCGGTCAGCTTACCATCCGAAAACAGGGCAATGTCCTGACCGACTACCAAGATGGACAGTTCATCTACACGCAGGACAACCTTGCGGGCGCGGTGTACGAAATCCACGCGGACGGAGATATTGCCACGCCCGACCGCCAAGGCACTTACTGGTACAAAGACGGTGACCTCATTGCCACCGTTACTACTGGCGCGGAGGGGCAGGTGGATGAAGTGAAATTCAGTCCCACCCGCACGCAGGCCACCTATGATTTCTTGAAAATTACCCATGATGGCACCAAAGGCGAAGTTACCGTGACCCTGCCGCTGGGTAAGTACACCATTACCGAGGTTCAAGCGCCGTATGGTTTTGTGCTGACCCAGCAGAGCTACACTGTGGAATTCGGCTGGGACAACCAGAAAAATGACATTGTGCTGGCAAAAACTATTGTCAGCCACGAGCAGGACGGCGACAAGGAATGTTCGTACAGCATTGTGAATGTCAAGGACGCCTCGAATGCCCACAAGAATGGGCAGACGCTCGTGTTTGAAAATGCGCGGGTGCTGCCCACGCCCGAAAAGCCCGGCGATAAGGTCAGCAAAATCGGTGTAGGCATTTACAAGCAGGACCGAGAGGCGCTGACCTATCTGCCCGGTGCGGTGTATGAACTCTACACCGTGGATGACATTTATTCCGCGGACGGTACAAAGCTGCTGGACGCCGGTACAAAGCTGGCCACCAGTAGCACAACCAACGCCAGAGGCTTTACTTGGTTTGATGTGGACGTGCCGATTCGCGGCGAATATTACATTGACCCTGCAGGTCCGCGAAGCACCAGCCGCGAGAACAGCGGCAGATACCGCATTGTGGAAATCACCGCCCCTGCGGGTTACCTGCTGGACAGCACCCCTGTGGAAGTTTCCTTCACCTATGAAGGTCAGCAAATCGCGTGGCAGGTCGTGGACGCTACGAACACCAACCTGCGAACTACGGTGAATATTTCTAAGCAGGACATCACCAACGGCAAGGAACTGCCCGGTGCAAAGCTGGAAATCCGCGATGCAGACGGCAGTCTGGTCGAGGGCTGGACCTCCGGCAAAGTGCCGCACACCGTGCGAGGTCTGGAGCTGGAAAAAGCGTACACCCTGACGGAAAAACGCGCCCCGGATGGTTACGCCGAAGCCGAAAGCATCGTGTTCAAGCTGGTGCAGGAAGGTACAGAGCAGGTCAATGAGGTGTATGTGAAATCCGACGATGATTGGGTAAAACTCGACGATGCCACCGTCATTATGCAGGACGCACCTGTACTTGACATAGACAAAACGGACATTGCGGGTAATCTGCTGCCGGGTGCTACGCTGACGATCCGTGATGCGAATGATGAGGTCATCGATACTTGGACAACCGACTACAAAACTCACCGTGTTCCCATCTCGGATCAATTTGTCAAACTGTCAGGTGAAACCAAAGAGTACATCTACATCCTAACCGAAGATGCAGCCCCGGCCGGCTTTGAAATTGCCGAATCAGTGCAGTTCAAGGTACAGCAGGCAGACGAAAATGTTTGCCTGTTCGTCCGCGAAAGTGCGGATGCCGAATGGGTGCGCGCCGACAAGCGGCTAATTCAGATGATCGATGAAGCCACGCCCCGCGAGGATACGCCTACACCGACCCCGGCACCCACACCGCAGCCGACGCCCGCTGCAACCCCGGCGCCCACTCCTGTTCCCACGCCGGTTATTACGCCGCGCAAGGTGCAGACCCTTCCGCAGACAGGAGATGGTTTCCCGCTGCTGGCTATCGTGGTTGTGTCTCTTGCGTCTGCGACAGGTATCGTGCTGCTGACCGTTAGGCAGAAAAATGCGCTGAAAGAAACTTCTGATGAGGAGGATGCCGATGAAAGTTCTGATCGTTGAACCCGGAAAATACCCCCGCGAAGCCACCATTGAACACACCCTTGAAGCCGAGCAGGCAGTTGTCGGCGGCACCATCGAGGCCGTGTACCCTTGGCGGGATAGCGCCTGTATCGTCTGTAATGACAACGGCATTGCAGAAAACCTGCCGCTGAACCGTATGCTGGGCGACTATGACATCATCCATGGCACGTTTTTCGTCTGCGGGCTGACCAGCAACGATTTTACTGACCTTACCCCGCAGCAGATGAAGCGCTACAAGGAACTGTACCACGATCCGCAGCTGTTTTTCCTGCTGGGCAAGACCCTGTGCGTGGAACACACCACGCCGGAAGAATATACCCGCGTTATGGCTCCGCCGCCCAAAACAAAAGAATCCCCGGAGCGCTGATATGAATATCACCATCCTAGCCCGCAGCCCGCCTGCGGGCTTTTTTCTATGTCCGAAATCATCCAACAAGCAAGGAGAAGAACTAATGAACGACATTTTTGAAAACGCCGAAACCATGCAGGAAAACGAGCATCCCCGCTTTTACACCGCAGAATCCGTCATGCGCGGGCATCCCGACAAGCTGTGCGACTTTATTGCCGACAGCGTTCTGGACGCCTGTCTGCAGCATGATCCCGCCAGCCGCGTGGCCTGTGAGGTCATGGCAACCCACGGTCACATCATTGTAGCGGGCGAAATCACGACCTCGGCAAAGCCCGATGTGTTCAACATCGTCCGCGACACCCTGCGCGATGTCGGCTATGACCCGAAAGCCTACCAGATCGACTGCTACATCCACGACCAAAGCCCCGACATCGCGGGAGCTGTCGAGCCGGAATTGGCTGAGGGAGAGGACGAGGACACCCTCGGTGCGGGCGATCAGGGCGTTATGGTCGGCTACGCCTGCAACGAAACGCCCGAATATCTGCCCATGCCTGTGGTGGCGGCGCAGCGCCTTGTAACGCTGTTGGAAATCTCCCGCATGACCGGCGTTATCCCCGACATCGGCCCGGACGGCAAGGTGCAGGTCACGATGGAATACAACGGTGATACCCCCGTGCGCATCACCACAGTGGTCGTTTCTGTCCAGCACAAGGAGGACACCGACATCAATAAGCTGGCGGATTTGCTGGACGAATATGTGTTCCCGCTGGCCTTTGACGGTATGCCCGCCGATGACGCGGAAATCATCCTGAACCCCAGTGGTAAGTTTGTGCAGGGCGGCCCGGATGCCGACACAGGTCTGACCGGGCGCAAGCTCATGGTGGACAGCTACGGCACATTTGCACCCCACGGCGGCGGTGCGTTCAGCGGCAAGGATGCCACCAAGGTAGACCGCAGCGCCGCGTATATGGCGCGTTTTATTGCCAAAAACATTGTGGCAGCGGGCTTTGCCCAGCGCTGTCAGGTCACGCTGGCGTATGCCATCGGGGAAAAAGACCCCGTCATGGTGGATGTGAATACCTTCGGCACAGGCGGTCCCTGCGAGGATGACTGCCTGTCGGCCGCTGTGCGCAAGGCGTATGACCTGACCCCTGCGGGCATCATCAAGCAGTTGAACCTGCTGAACCCCATCTACTCCCGCACGGCGGCGGGCGGTCACTTCGGGCGCGAGGATTTTCCGTGGGAAAATATCGAACGTATGAGCGATCTCGCCGCTTACATTGTGTAATTGCCGCGCGTCAGCAAAGAGCAGATTAGTGCCGCCAACCGGATGCCGGCAATAGAATTTCTGCGGCGGTATAGACCCGGTTCGCTGGTAAAAAGCAGCGCGCGGGGCGAATATCAGCTAGCAGAACACGACAGTTTCAAAATCAACGGCGAATCCAGTGTGTGGCACTGGAAAAGCCGCGACATTGGCGGCAAGTCGGCGCTGAAATATTTGATTTATGTGGAAGGTGTACCGTTTGTAGAGGCGGTGCAGCTGTTATGTGAGGAAAGCCCGACGTACATCCCAGTGCAGCATGAAGCGGTGGAGCGCGAGCGCCCACCGTTCCGTCTGCCGAACCCTGCGCTGAATAATGACCGCGTAACGCGGTATTTGCTTGGGCGCGGCATCTCGCTGCCCACGATTCGCTACTGCATTGAGAGAAAAATTCTGTACGAAAGTGCAGAATATCACAACTGTGTTTTCTTGGGCAAAGATGCGCAGGGCGTGCCAAAATATGCGGCTCTGCGCGGTATTTATGACTACGGGAAACCGTTCAAGCGCGAGGCCCCCGGCAGTCAGAAACAGTACGGATTCTGCATCCCGCCGATGCAGCCCGGCACTACCGTGGCCGTGTTTGAAGCCGCTATAGATGCCATGGCCGAGATGACGCTCTGCGGCGATGCGGCGGACAAGTACCGTTTGTCGCTGGGCGGGGTTTCATCCTCCGGCAAAGAACCGCTGGCCTTGCAGGAATTTCTGCGCCAGCACCCGGAAATCACCACGATAGAACTGCGGCTGGACAACGATGCCAAAGGGCGTATGGCGAGTGTCGGCATCCGGAAAATCTACGCTGACCGCTACACCGTGCATGACCTTCCGCCCGACATCGAGAATGGAGATTACGCTGATATGGCAAAAAGCAACCTGATGGCAAGAACTGCCGCCCACCGTGCGGCGCCTTGCCGATAGAGAGAGAAATCAACATGAAAGTTAGAAATCGTTCGCCCACTTATAGGGCATAAACAGGAGGTAAATCGTTATGGCAGTATTCCGTGTACAAAAGACGCAAAATTATACCATTATGTCCAACCATCATCTGCGCAACAAGGCTCTTTCGCTCAAGGCGAAGGGACTTTTATCTTTGATGCTGTCTCTGCCCGAAGATTGGGATTATACCACGCGAGGGTTGGCGTCCATCTGCAAAGAGGGCGTGGACAGCGTGTGTGCCACCGTGCGCGAGTTAGAAACGGCGGGGTATATTATCCGCCGCCGCATCCGCGACAAGAACGGTCAGATGCGCGGTATGGAGTACACGGTTTTAGAGCAGCCGCAGCCCCCGGAACAGGGTTCCGCAGAAGCTGCGCCTAAGTGTGCCCAACCAAAACAGGCAGAGCCTAAACGGGAAAAACCTGTACAGGAAAATCCTGCACAATTAAATACTAAAGAAATAAAAAAAGAAGAAACAAATAACGTATCGAATCCTATCCGCGCGGCGGGCCAGCGGGCAGAGTACCGCGCCCTGCTGCTGAAAAATATCGAGTATCCGATTTTGGCGCAGAATAACCCGATGGAAACGATGCGATTGGATGAACTGGTGGAGTTGATGCTGGATGTGGTTTGTTCCAAACGGGCGGCTATCCGCATTTCGGGTGAGGAAATGCCTGCAGAAGTAGTAAAATCTCGATTCCTAAAATTGGGTGCAGAACATATCCAGTATGTTCTGGATTGTCTCAAGGACAACCCGCCCCGCATCCGAAACATCAAGCAATACTTACTGGCGGCGCTCTACAATGCGCCGCTGACGATAGAAAACTACTATGCCGCGCAGATCGACCACGACCTGTGCGGCGGAAAGAGGTGACATGATTTGCAGATGAAATTTTATTCTCCGCTGACTGCGGACTTTTTCCCAAATGAACCTGACTATGAGGACGAGTTCTACGACGAGTATGAGGGTTGCCCGCTGGACGGTCATGACCTGCTGCAGTATGCCGATGCTGTTGATGAGGCCGTGAAAAAGGACATTGCAGATTTCAACGGCGACCTGATGCAGTATTACCACGAGGACGATTCCGTCCGCAGCAAGGTGGTAAGTGCTGTGCCGTCTGTGGAAATTTGCGGCAACAAACTGTGCGGGTGTCTGACCGTGGAACTGAAAGAACCTCTGCTCGATGATGAGCAGACCGTCCTGTGCAACTACATTTCCGGTCAGTACAGCGACGGCTGGGGCGAGGGTTTCGAGCAGCGGGAAATCGATGTTGGGGATGGCAAGCTGTATGTCCATTTCTGGCAGGATCACGATTTTGAACTGAAACGCGATGTGCTGAATATGACAGAGTTCAAAAAACTGCTGAACCGCCCCAAGAAGCCCAAGATGCAGCTGATTGGGCAGGACGGCAACATTTTCTCCATCATGGGTCGCGCATCCCGGCTGCTGAAAAGCAGCGGGCAAGGTGACAAAGGCAAAGAAATGCGTGACCGCGTTATGTCCTGCGACAGCTACCAGAAAGCACTCAGCATCGTTTCCGAGTATGTGGAAACCGAACTGTCGCCCAGCCCTACGCCCAAGCGTGACCGAGGTGATGCCAGATGAAGAAATACGAGATCACCGACATTGCCCATCCCGACAATCCCAACCTGCACCGCATCCGCGCGGTGACGGACTTGACCGAGGATGTCCTTGCCGGGATGCTCGGCGGCTATGTGGAAAGCTACGATAACCTCGACCAAGATGGTCGCGCGTGGATTTCAGCGGATTCCATCGCCTGTGAAAATGCAGTTGTCTGCGGGGATGCAGTCCTTACAGATCACGCCGTTGCAAGAGGTAATGCCTATGTCGGCAAGAACGCCACCGTAATGGGGGATGCCACTGTGCAGGATGATGCCACCGTCTGCGGCGGACTGCTCACGGGAAAAAGCTGTGTCTGCGGGTATGCCGTGATTCGGCAGGATGAGCAGACCTTGTGCGCACCGATCATTGACGGCAGCGCCCGTGTATATGGCGAAATCTCCGGCAATGTTGTTTGCCGCGGCAATGCCGTTGTCCTGCCTGGCACCAAGCTGAACAACAGGACGCAGGACTGCTTTGTACTCGAAGATGACCGTGTTTCTGTGCAGACGGCAAGCCGGACCCCGCCCCCGAAAGAACTCTGTACCCATGATTTTGAACGATAAAACGAAAGGAAGATGCCTTTGAAGAACACTCCCGAAACGCTCAACATTCTCGACTCTGATTTCCGGATGCCCGAACACTGCGGCGGTGACCACTGGTCGATTCTGCACGGAGATTCGCTGCAGATTATCCGCCAGTTTGAACCGGCCAGCTTTGACGCCATTATCACCGATCCGCCCTATGCCAGCGGCGGCAGCGGTCAGACCAAGACCCGCACGCCCACCGAAAAATACAGCAGCATGGGCAAGGACAGGGCGCTGCCGGATTTTGATTCCGACCAGATGGACCAGCTCAGCTGGATGTTCTGGACGGCGGCATGGCTGCAGGATGCCCGCCGCATTGCCAAGCCCGGCGCGCCCGTCTGCCTGTTCATCGATTGGCGGCAGCTGCCGGCCATGACGCTGGCTCTGCAGTGGGCAGGCTGGATCTGGCGCGGCGTGGCGGTGTGGGATAAGGTTGCCAGCCGCCCGCAAAAAGGGCGCTTTCGCCAGCAGTCGGAGTACATTGTATGGGGGTCCAACGGCAAAATGCCGCTTGAGAGAAATGTTGGGTGTCTGCCGGGCGTGTTCCGCTACCCGAACCCGCAGAACCGCATCCATGTGACCGAAAAGCCCTTGCAGCTTATGCGGGATGTGGTGCAGATCTGCGAGCCGGGCGGGCGCATCCTTGACCCCTTTGCCGGGGCAGGCACCACAGTGCTGGCCGCTGTGCAGGAAGGCTATGAGGCTGTCGGCATTGAAATGTCGGATGCCTACTTCCAACGCAGCGCCGAACGGCTGAAAACTGCCCTTGAATCCGAAGTGAATCAGAACTGATTCACTTTTGACCGCCAACTTGAAAATAGTGAATCAAATCTGATTCACTCCCGAAATTCAGAAAGGAAGCACGAAAATGAAACGACCTTGGGCTTTTATCTGCGCCAGCGAGGGCGCGACATCCAAACACCTGCGCAATTATTGCCGTGAAGTCTACCTGCTGGGCTACCTGCCTGTATGCCCCAAATTGCAGGACAGCCAGTATTTGGTGCTGGAAGATGCCGTAGAACGCAGCGAGTACACCGCCATTGTGAGGGATAAGCTGCTGCGCTGCCCGATGCTGGTGGTCTGCAGCCGCAATCAGGATGCAACCACCAACGCGCAGATCGGTTTGGCGCAGAAATACAACCGTATTGTCACAACCTTGGACGGTTTGAAGAAAGCCGTTTCGGAGGGTGACGATCTTGTGTCTTGAACCGTGCTGCGGAGCGTCGTGTTTGGCAAGCATAGCGTTTGGATATCCAAACGCACCTTTGGGGTGATCCCCAAACCCCCGCTATGCGCAGACGCGGTCATGTGATTTCGCTGCGGCTGAACGAGCGCGAGTACCGCCATCTTTGTGAACAGGTCAAAACAAGTGGATTCTCGCGCGAGGAATACCTGCGCTCCCTTATCTTAGGAAAGAAAATCCATCCGCGCCCCTGCACACACCATGCGGAGCTTGTGCGGCAAATTTCCGGTTTGTGCAACAACGCAAACCAGCTTGCACACCGTGCCAACAGCACGGGCGTGGCGGGGCAGCAGAGCGTGGACGAGATGACGCGCATTGCAAAGGAAGTCTGGCGTGAGATAAAAGAAAACTACTAGGAGGCTCTATGAAATATGGCTTACACATCCGTGATCCCTGTCCGCCGCCTTGACCGGGCGGTGAAGTATGTGATGAACAAAGAAAAGACCACGGCGGTATCCTTGCAGGACGCCCTCGCCTATGCCGCCAACCGCGACAAAACAGAGCAATCCTGCTTTGAAAGCTCGTATGCCTGCACGCTGGAAACAGCCTTTTCGGATATGCGCCAGACAAAAGAACACTGGCACAAGTCGGGTGGTGTGCAGGGATACCACCTTGTACAGAGTTTTGCTGCAGATGAGGTCACGCCCGAACTTGCGCACCGGATTGCAAAAGAACTTGCAGACCGTGTGCTGGGCGGACGGTATGAATATGTCATCGGCACACACCTGAACACCGGGCATATCCATTCGCATATTGTCTGGAACTCGGTCAGCTGTGTGGATGGCAAAAAGTATCGCAGCAACTATAAAAGCTATGTGACGGAAATCCGCGCAGTGTCAGATGCACTTTGCCGGAAATATAAGCTGTCGGTCATCGACACCGAGAACTCAAACCATGTGGCAAAGCCCTACGCCGAGTGGTTGGCGGAGAAAAACGGTCAGCCAACATGGCGCACGGCTATTCGGCAGGATGTGGACGAAGCGATTCAACAAAGCCTTACATGGCGGCAGTTTCTTAACGCGCTGGAACGCAAAGGCTATGAAGTCCGCATGGGGCGCAAGTATCCCGTTTTGCGTCCACCCGCAAAAGAGCGCTTTGTTCGATTCAAAACGCTGGGCAAGAGGTATACCCCCGAAGCGATTCAGACGCGCATCCTTTATCCACAATTTAACCGCTGTTTCGTGGAAAACTTGCCGCGCGTCCAATATGGGCGGCTGCACGGCGGTAAACCCCGCCGCAAGCTGACCGGGCTGCGGGCGCTGTATTATCGCTATCTATACGAATTGGGCGCACTCCCCCGCAAGCCGAGCCGTCCAAGTTATGCTGTTCGGCAGGATGCCTACAAGTTAGACCAGCGCATCCGGCAGATGGAGTTTTTATCTAAGAACAACATTGACACGCTGACACAGCTGGAAACTCACCGACAAGCCCTGCAAACAGAAATTAGGCAGTTGCTGACAAAGTGTAAGCAACTGTCCAAAACCGATGATGTACAATCGCAGCATGAATCGGTCAACACCGCCCTAAAACAGCTTCGCCAAGAGGAACGGCTCTGCCGCAAAATCGCAGAACACTCCCTAGAGGTGCAGCAACACCTCACCGAATCCCGCCGTGACCGCGCTGCGCAACAACAGCGCGAACAGGAACGTGCGCGTGACCTCCGCCCCGATATTACAACACGTTAATCTGTAAGACCCAGCAGCCAATCCCGTGCATTGATGCGGCGAATGCCGTCATACTGTTCCTCCGGGTCATCGTCCATCGTAAGAATATATTTGGGGTAGTGGTCGCGGATGGACAGCAAGGGTCGCAGCTCCCGCTGCAGGGTGTCCGCATCACGAACGGAAAGCGCCACTTGGTAATAGAAGGTATTGTTGCCGTTCATTGCCACAAAATCGACCTCGAAAGAATCGACCTTTCCGACATACACGTCATAACCGCGCCGCAGCAGTTCCAGATAAACAACATTTTCCAGAATATGCCCGGCATCGGTATTGCGTTTGCCAAGCAGCATAAATCGCATACCGATATCTACGACATAGTATTTTCCCAAGGTTTTCAGATACTGCTTACCCTTGACATTATAACGCTGTGCGGGATAGATAATGTAGCTTTCGATCAGCGCATCAAGATAGCGTTCGACGGTCTTTACATCAACTTTTCGCCCTTCGGATGTCAGGGTGTCTGCGATTTTCTTGGAGGAAAGCGGACTGCCGATGTTGTCAAAAATATAGCGCAGCACACTTTTCAACATCAACGGATCGAAGATCTTTCTTCGTGTCAAAATATCTTTTACGACGATCGTGTTGAAAATGCCATCCAAGTAATCCCGAATCTCGTTCGGATGCCCCTTAAGTTCCAGCGCATAGGGAAAGGAACTGTTTTCCAGATATTCGGTATATTTTATTCCGCGATCTTCCATACTGCCGGTACTCTGCATATATTCCTTAAAAGAAAGCGGCAGCATTTCGATTTGCACATAGCGCCCGGAAATAAGGGTGGCTATTTCACTGGACAGCATATAGGCATTGGAACCTGTGACGTATATATCTACATTTTTCTTGATATACAAGCTGTCGATCACTTTAGGAAAATCCGTGACGTGCTGTATCTCATCCAGAAAAATGTAAGTCATCTTTTCGGGAACAAGACGGTCTTTCAGGTAAGCGTACAGTTTTCTATAGTCGGTAAGTTCCTCAAAATCCATATCCTCAAAATTGATGGCAATAATTTGGTCTTGTTCGACGCCATTCTGCAGCAGCCAATCTTGGTACATTTCCATCAAAACAGATTTTCCGCAGCGGCGGATACCTGTTACGACTTTGATGAGTTGCTTGTCCTTAAACGCAATCAGTTTATTCAGGTATTCAGTTCTGGTAATTCGCATAATAAAACCTCCGCAGCTTTTAATGATAGTATACGCCAAAAAGTGTAAAATGTCACGAACTTTTTGGAATGGAATCCAAATAATTCAAGAAAGAAGGATGTATATGAATTATTCAAACAAAGACTACATCGAACACCTTCGCCGCAAGTACCCGCCCGGCACGCGGCTGCAACTCAGTTGCATGAAAGATGAGTTTCCCGTGCCGCCCGGTTCTATGGGCACGGTGGAATGTATCGACGACGCTGGGCAAATCCATGTAGATTGGGACTGCGGGCGCAGTCTTGCCCTCATCCCCGGCGTGGACTCGTTCAGCCGCTTGCCCTCGCCCAAAGAAAAGGCCGGTGATGCCAGATGAATTACGGCTCTGAACCCGCAGACCAGGTCGTCCGCTACTCGCTGGAGGGTGCGGAGTTTGCTCTGCGTATTTCCGGCACCGCTGCGAAAAACTTCTTTATTTTCGCACAGGCAGTGCTGCACGACAGCAAAAAGACGCACGGCAAAACGCACCTTATCCGGCTGCTGAAAGAGCAGAAGCCGCTGAAATTTTTCACGGTGGACAAGTATGACATGCGCGCCTTTGCCCGTGCGGCAAAATCCCACGGCTTGCTGTTCTGTCCCATCCACGACAAGATGGATCCCGACCACATTGAGATTGCTATTTTGCAGGATGATGCGTCCAAAGCAAACCGCATTATTGAAAAACTGCAGTTGGATGTCGTGGACACCGGCACGGCAGAACTGGTCGATGCCGTGCAGCAGAATTTGGAAAATGCAGCCCCCAACCACAAGGACACACCCACCGTGGATTTTCCTCTGGGCTCGGAGAACGCCAGTCCGTCCGAGCCTTTCTCCGACAGCAGCAGATTTTTTGCAAACTCGCCGTCGCCGCGCGCCGATCAGCTTCGGGCCAAGGGTGAGCGCCCCAGCGTCCGCATGGAACTGCAGGATATTACCGCCTACCTGCGAAACCGAGCAGAGGCACCCAAAGACCGTATGCCCAAGCTGCCGGTAAAAATCCGGCGCAAAGAAAAGGTGCTGTAAATGTTTTCTGTTTGTTTTCAAATGCAGACTAGCTTTTACAGTGCCTTTGGGATATGTTGTAGGCAACAGGAGGTGCAAAAGCCATGACAGAACACAAAGTGAAACTTGACCGTGCCAACAAAAGCATCCTACTCCGGGCGCTGGGCGATGTCTACTACGGTCAACGCGCCCGCGGCGGCAGCGCCGAAGAAACGGGGCGGCTGATTTTGCGGGTGAACGATTTGCCTGCAGGCGGCAAACTGACGCTGACGGCGGCAGAGTATCGGCTGGCAAAAGCAGCCCTCAACCAACTGCGCACCCAGCGTTTGGCCGAGGGCGGCTACACCGATGCCGTGGATGACGCACTGACCCGGCTGCTGCACGCGCACACGCCGCTGTTTATCTGGTGAATCCGACTATGACATGGGAAAAATTCTGGTCGATCATTGACCGAGTCCGCGCCCAAGCAGATATGCAGGATGAAGCGTCCGTGAAACAGTTCCTTTACACGGAACTCATCAAATTGCCGCAGGATGAACTGCTCGGTTTTGATTGCGCATGGCAAAGCTACCGCAATAAAGCCAACTTTCCCAAAATGGTCGCAGCAGCCTGCATCATCAATGACGGCAGTTCGGATGACAGATTTACCGATTTCCGTAACTGGCTGATTATGCAGGGGTACGATGCTTATCGGCAGGCGCTGATTGACCCCGATAACCTTGCGGCGCTCAACATTCCGTTCCGAGATACTGAGTGGATGGGATGCGGGAATGTGGCGTGGTATGCCTACGCGGGGCAGAAGCTGCGCGCCTATTTTGAGAAAGCAGGTATCGCCGCTGAACTGCACCGAAAGTATCCGGCCATGCTGGAATTGCCTGACGATTTACATCAGGCAATCATGCGGGAGCAGCTTGCGCCCCACCGTGCGCAGGAAACCGAATGGGAACGGCAAATGCTGCGGACGGAAGTTAAGCATTACATTGAAGTCAGTGACTTGGCATACAGCTACAACAAATTCTATGCCCACAACATGCCCGACAAAGTGGCATGGGAAACACTGCAAAGCAATCTGTTTGCAAATCTGCCGCAAATCAAGGCGGAACGTATGCCGCAGGACTTTTCCGTAGTTTTGCCGAAGTTGTGGAGAAAGCGTCAGGCATGGGATGCTGAGCGTACAAAGCGCCCGCCCTATCGCGGTGAAGAAAGGTAGTCCATCACGCCGGGAAGGAAGAATCCTTGGTGGGTCTGGCTGCTGCCGCTGCCTGTTGTATGGTGGGCGGCACTGGCGGTGGCTTGCCGATGGCAGCCGGGAATGAAAATAACGGCTCTGCTGGATGCGCTGAACAGCGCCTTGGCAGAGCCTTTTGTGTTGGCGTGGAGCCAAGACAGCCCGCGCTTTTTGTTGGTGTTTACGGTGGTTTACGCGGTAGCGGTTATTGTGGTTGTTACCGACCAGAAGAACACCCGCCCCGGTGCGGAGCATGGCTCGGCGGCGTGGGGCGATGTGTTCCGGCTGAACAAGTTCTACATGGACAAGCACGGCCCTAATTTGTTACTGACCCAGCACTTTCACATTGGAATAGATGGCTACAAACACAAGCACAACACCAACATCCTCATTGTCGGCGGCTCCGGCGCAGGCAAGACGCGCACCTATGGTGTGCCGAATGTGCTGGAATGTGCCTGCTCTATGGTCATCACTGACCCAAAATCCGAAATTTTGCGTAAAACCGGCAATTTGTTGAAGCAGAAGGGCTATGAGGTACTTGTTTTTGACCTTATAAATCCCGCTGCATCGTTCTGTTACAACCCGTTTGTGTATGTGCATGATGACCGTGAAGTGCTGACCTTGATTGAAAATCTGATTCAAAATACCACGCCATCACATTCAAAAAGCAGCGACCCCTTCTGGGAGAGTGTGACTCGTTCGTTGACGGTAAAAAGTCGGCGGACAAGTAACGGTTATCCGTTGCTTGGATAACTGATAATTCAACAGATGGAATGAAGGAGTAACGCCCGGAAACATCTGCTCTCGGCGGGCGTGCATCGGCTGTAATGGCTGGTGTGCGAAGCCCCGCGACAACGGCTGAGAGTAGCCGCAATCACCACTTGTGGTGACCGAAAGCGGTCTGGAAACAGATTGTGCTGCTTATAGGCCAAGAGTCTACAAAATACCTATGGTTAGAATGTTTACCTCGTCGGGTAAACTGACGAATCCGCGAATGTACGGGTCTAAAAGAAGACCATATAGAAATGTATGGGTGCGTTAAAGCGCAGTCAGTGTGGTTTAGTAAAAATTTTCCCTCTGAACGACCATGCTGTGTTACAGGCACAGGCAAGCTGACAGGCTCATAGTGGAGACCTAAGGGTATATGTAAAGATAGAATTATCGGAACGAGGAAAGGCAGCAGCTTTCGCAAGAAAGAATCTGACGAAGAAAATAAGCAGATGAACTGCTGCTGAAAAGCAGTGGTCGAACCGATGAAGTTCCTGTAATGGGAATGGAGGAATGGCCACAAGTCGAGCCATTGGAATCTGGCATTATTCAATCCAATCATAAGGATTCGAGTAAGACCAAAAGGGTCACTTTTCTAATTGGGAGGTGATGCCTTATGCCAAAAGAAAGGAAAAAGAGTCTGTGTATGGACACCCTGCGGCACGCCGAATATTACGGTATGTTGCAAACTTTTGATGACCTATATGCCAAGAGCAAGTCGGGAGAAAAGTTCCCAAATTTGATGGAATTGATATTAAGTCAAGACAACATCATGCTGGCATACAGGAACATCAAATCCAACACAGGCAGTTACACCGCAGGAACCGACCATCAGAATATTGGCGACATTGGTAAATTGCCGCCGTCGGTGGTTATTGAAAAAGTCAGAAAAATCGTCACAGGAAGCCAGCACGGCTATAGGCCAAAACCTGTAAGGCGGAAAGACATTCCGAAACCCAACGGCAAAACAAGGCCGCTGGGGATTCCTTGCATTTGGGATAGGCTTATACAGCAGTGCATCAAGCAAATTTTAGAACCTATTTGTGAAGCAAAGTTCAGCAATAACAGCTATGGATTTCGCCCGAACAGGTCAGTGGAGCACGCTATATCGCGTACATACTCACTGCTGCAAAGGGCGCATCTGCATTATGTGCTGGAATTTGACATCAAAGGATTCTTCGACAATGTAAATCATAGTAAACTCATTCGTCAGCTATGGTCGTTAGGAATACAGGATAAACAGCTTTTGTTCGTAATAAAGCGGATATTAAAAGCCCCTATCCGTATGCCGGACGGAACAACGGAATATCCCACAAAAGGAACACCGCAAGGCGGAATCATATCTCCGTTGCTGGCAAATGTGGTCTTGAATGAACTTGACCATTGGATAGATAGTCAGTGGGTGGAACATCCGCTGGCCGTCAGTCATGCGTATCGGAGAATAATCCGCACATCGGAAGTCATTGATAAAAGCAAAGGCTATGTGATGATGCGCAGAACCGGGTTGAAAGAAATGTTCATCGTGCGTTATGCCGATGATTTTCGCATCTTTTGCCGCAATCGGGAAGATGCCGAAAGAACGATGGCATCTGTAACACAGTGGATTACAGAACGGCTTCATCTGGAAGTATCCCCGGAGAAAACGCGCATTGTCAATGTCCGAAAACGCTATTCGGAGTTCCTTGGTTTCAAAATCAGGGTGTTTCGCAAAGGTGAAAAATATGTTGTTAGGTCTCATATCTGTGACAAAAAGCTGCAATTAGAAGAACGCAAACTTGTTGAACAGGCAAAGCATATTGCCAACCCCACAGAGGGAAAATCCCAGCCCGCTGAAATCGGATTATTTGATGAAATGGTATTGGGTATCCAGAATTACTACAAAATCGCAACTTGCATCAGTTTGGATTGCCGAAAGTTGCACCGCCGTGTGATGACAGTTCTCACAAACCGTTTGAACACTGAAAGCGGCTGTCAGCTTGTCCGCGAGGGTGGAGTAATGACGGAAAGTGAAAAGGCTCGGTTTGGTGCATCCGCAATGGTGCGCTATGTTTCGGGCATAAATCGTCCAATTTATCCGATTGCTTTCATCAAATACAAAATGGCTATCGGTATCAGCCCTGCTGTGTGCTGCTTTTCCACAGCTGGCAGGAAAAAGATACACGATATGCTGGAAGTGGACATGACACTATTTTCTGGACTGCGTGAGCATCTTCCCGATGCGCACAGCATGGAATATGCGGATTGCCGCCTTTCCTTACTGGCCGTGCAGAAAGGCGTTTGTTCAATCAGTGGTGAAAAATTCGTCACTGCAACGGAAATAGCCTGCCACCTAAAAACTCCGAAAGAATACGGTGGACTGGAAAGATACAGCAACCTCGTACTGATTCACAAGAAATATGTGCCGTTGCTACAAATCGGCGATGCCAAAAGTCTAAGAGACATTTGCCGACTTCTAAAAGTAACGAAAAAACAACTGACAAAAATCAATACTCTGCGCAAGGCCGCTAAGTTGGCGGCCATATAAGTAACTTTTCTATTGGTGATTGATTAAATGCTATATAACAATGGTCGATGGAACGCCGGATGCGGTGAAAGTCGCACGTCCGGTGTGAAGTGGGGGAAAATCCGGAGATTACTTCAAAGGATTACCTATCACTATAATCCGAAACCGCTCTGCTGCAAGCCCTTATGTTGTACCTGCTGCACGAGGCCCCGCCCGAAGAACAAAACTTCTCGATGGTGATGGAAATGATCGCCGCTGCTGAAGTCCACGAGGACGATGACAACTACCAATCCCCGCTGGACATCCTGTTTGAACGCTTGGAGATGCGGGAGCCTGACAGCATTGCCTGTAAGCAGTACCGTATTTTCAAACAGGCAGCGGGCAAAACCGCAAAGTCCATTTTGGTCAGCGTGGGTGTGCGTCTTGCGGCGTTCAATCTGCCGTCCATTGCCAAATTAACCATGACGGACGAACTGCACTTGCAGGAGTTGGGTGAGCGCAAAATCGCGCTGTTCTGCTGCATTCCGGATTCGGACAAATCACTCAATTATCTGGTCGGCATGATTTACACCCAACTTATCCAAACGCTGTACCGCCAAGCGGACCGGGTGCATAAAGGGCGGCTTCCTGTGCCGGTGCATTGCCTGATGGACGAGTACGCCAATATTTCCTTGCCGAAAGACACCTTTTTGTCGGCGCTGGCTACGATGCGTTCCCGCGCTATTTTCTGTTCGATTATTGTGCAGAACATGGCACAGCTCAAAGCCATGTACAAAGATGACTGGGAGTCACTGGTAGGTTTGTGCGACGAGTTTCTCTACCTTGGCGGCACCGAGAAAGAAACCCACAAGTACGTTTCGGAACTACTGGGAAAAGAAACCATCTCAACCACCAGTTACAACCAAAGCAAGGGACGCAGCGGCAGTTACAGCATCAACCGCCAGCAATCCGGGCGCGACCTTATGACCCCGGACGAGGTGCGGTTGCTGGACAACAGTAAATGCATCTTGTTTATCCGTGGGGAACGCCCCGTGATTGACCTGAAATATAATCTGCTGAAGCACCCGGACATCCGCTATACCGAGGACGGCGATGCAGCCCCTTACGACTACATCGCCGCCGACAATGCGCGGGACGATCTGCCCGGTGCACCCGAAAATTACGAACTGCTGGATATGGACGACTTTCTGCCCACCGAAGCGGCAGAAATGAAGCCTACCATACAAAGAATCAGGAGGCCCAAATGAAGCTGAATCATAACAAAAAATCCGTGAAAATCTCTCTCAATTTGTTTGCGCTGTACGCCGTGCTGGTGTGCGGCATTGTTTTTGCCCTGCCCGCCTTTGCCGCAGATGACCCGCTGGTCGTGGTCGAAAATCTCTCCACATTCATCTTTTCGCTGATCCGCGCGGTGGGCCTTATCCTGCTGGGGTGGGGCATCGTGCAGGTCGGCCTGTCCTTGCAGAGCCACGACCCCAGCCAGCGCAGCCAAGGTTTTCTAACGTTGGCCGGTGGGCTGGTTATCACATTCGCCAAAGAAATCCTCGACCTCATTACCGCGTGAGGGTCATACCAAGAGGAAGGACGGTGATGCCCTGTGGGTGAGTCATGGATCGTCAGCAACTTAAATGCCGCGCTCTCCACATGGAACGACAAGCTGGCGGAGATTTGGTCGCTGTTGACCGAAAGCCCGCAGACCTTCAAAGGCGGGCAAGTTTGGGGCGTGATGACCGGCATCCACGGCGCTTTGCAGGCGATCGGCTATGGGCTGCTGGTTCTGTTTTTTGCTGTGGGCGTTATGAAAACCTGCGGCAGCTTTGTGGAAGTCAAAAAGCCCGAACACGCCCTAAAGCTGTTCATCCGCTTTGCACTGGCAAAAGGCGCGGTGACCTACGGGCTGGAATTGATGCTGGCGGTGTTCTCCATCGTGCAGGGCATGGTGTCTACCATCATCACCCAATCGGGCAGCTCCGGTATGAGCAGCGTATCGCTGCCGCAGGAGTTGGTCGATGCCATCAACAATGTGGGCTTTTGGGATAGCATCCCGCTGTGGGCGGTTACGCTGA
>OGZG01001081.1_pt1 | contig 21048 bp, 16 predicted proteins | sample 1576781 | NCBI WGS metagenome assembly OGZG01 (sample SAMEA3541502, study PRJEB24748) | human gut metagenome | biome: human gut; feature: human-associated habitat; material: faeces | place: China | collected 2012 | reverse complement strand
ATAGAATTTTATGTCTATACACAGTATACTCCTGTCCACTGTGAATTGAAAATATAAAAAAAACATAGTCTATGCTTTTCATGCATAGACTATGAGTTTTTATCAATATTGTTTTTTTGTATACAAGGATACAGGGAAAATAAGCATCTCGTCCGATAGATATGATGGACTTATTATTTAGAGTAGTAAAATCTACAGTTATTATTCTCGACCAAAATTATCCCCTACTTCACAGGTAACCGTAATAGCTTCGTCCTTACCATAAGGTACAAAGGTTAGCTCTGATGCGTGCAAACATTGGCGTGTATAGGGCTTATTGCGCGTACCATACATAGCATCACCAACGATGGGATGACCAATGTGTTCCATGTGTACACGGATTTGGTGTGTTCTGCCTGTTAGTAACTTAAACTTTAGTAATGTATGATCGCCTTCGTGACCAAGAACGGTATATTCCGTTTGAGCCGGTTGACCAAATTCATCGATGACACGGCGGTTATCAAATACAGGATCCACGCCGATAGGCTCATCAACCACGCCATCTTCGTTTATAACGCCTTCTACTAAGCCCGTATAGATGCGATCGATACGCCCCGCTTGTAGTTCATCGGTGTAATATTGCTGAGCTTCCTTTGTTTTACCAAAGAGAATACAACCCGATGTATCTCGGTCAAGGCGATGTACAGGGCGCACCTTGTGCACTACACCTTTTTTCGCATAGTATCCAGCCACATAGTTACTCAATGTACCAGATTTAGTTTGCCCTGCAGGATGAACAAGCATGAATGGTGCTTTATTAACCACCAAGGTATGAGCATCTTCGTAGAGAACTGTAATTGGACCTTTTTCTACATCGACGCCATAGTCCTTATCCTGTGGTAATTCCAAAGTTAATACATCACCCTTTTTGAGGGAGCGCTGGGAATGGGCTACACGGCTATTTACTTTCACCCGTTTCTTGCGGAACATCATTTGAATATCTCGAGAGGATAATGAAAAGCGTTCCTTTACATATTTAGAGACCGTCAATTCTGTCGGTTCTTTCACTGTATACGTTTTCCAGCTCATATTACCACCATTCGTTAATATATGTTTTTTGTTCAGGATAGAGAATATCGAAGAATTCTAGCCATTCCTCATTAGCTGAAAGTTTACCTTCAAAAGCAAGATCACGAGCGGTTAATGTGCCCATTAAGAGTTGGCTCAAAGCACCGACTTCAACAGTAATATCTACGTCCCCATCTAATGTGTCAGACACCTTTTTAACAGTTGGTGTCAATGCGCCGCCATATTGGACTTCATAGCGTCCTTCATTCCACTCACAAAGGCTATCTTTCACACCAAAGGTCATTGTAATAGGCATCATCAAAGCCTCTGGGTTTACAGGAATGGATTCGAAGGCAGTTTTCACATCCACAATACGGCTCATCATGTACGGCATTGTGGAATGTCCGCTTTTACCATCTGGATAGAAGCGATAGTATGTATCGTGAAGGCCCTCATTCCAACGAATAGTAGTACCTTGAGAACGGTGGTTATAGAAGTAGTTCAACAATGCTCGTTGGGCACGGCGTGTAGTATAAACTAATTCGGATACTGGAATTTCTGATTGACCTAAGCGATATACCGCATAGCCTTCAATACTTCCTTCATCATTGCGCACTACAGCGATATTCACGCCTTCCGCAAAGAAGCTGCCGAGCAAGCGTTTCCATTCCTTTTCACCCCGCTCTGCATAACCAGAAAGACGGGCTGTATATGTTTTATATACAGGATCAAGCAATGTCCATTGGTCAACGCTATTAAGTAAACCAAAGCTCAAGGATTTATCAGTCATAGGGCGCAAGTCTTCAAGAGACATGGTATTTACCCATTGATGTGCATACAATTCCCAACCATATTGTTGGTAGAATGCAGCCTTGGAAGGCATCAAAATCGTCAATGCTTGACCTCGGTTACGAAGTTCTTCAAGAGAAGCCTTTAACAATGCACCACCTACGCCACCACGGCGAGCTGCTGGATGTGTTGCTACGCCAACCATATAGCTTGTAGGCAACACCGCACCACGAACATTGATATTATATTGACGCAAATGAACGGTACTCAACAATTGATCTTGTTCGAGACCAACCATTGTGTTTTCTGGTTCATAGCAATTGGTAAAGTAATATTGGAAGAATGGATCTTCCTTTGGTTCAAAGCAGTACGCCCATAGATTTTCCACATGTGGCGTATCTTGAGCCGTTGCAATTCTAAATTCCATAAGTATATCCTCGTTATAGTATAAAAACCACTTTCTATCTGTTATATCGCATCGCATCGCATCGCATCGCATCGCATCGCATCGCATCGCATCGCATCGCCATGATGATACAAAACATACAGTCAAATAGATAGGCTAACACTTCTATTATAACAAAAGGAGCTATGAAGCACATCGGCTTCATAGCTCAAATTTTTATTTACCGCCTGTCGCATTGTCTGCTTCGTTAGCATATACTGCGTCATATTTTTCAGCAAAGTGATCTGGATTGTAAGATTCTTTTGCTTGACGAAGACCAGGTAAGCCCATATCTTCTTCACGGTTGATGAATTCTACATCGCTAAATTCATGACGAATGAATTCATTATTAATGGCTTGGTACAAACCACGAATATCTGGATTTGCTTTTTCAATGTGAATCAACGCCATTTTATCATTCAACAATTCACCGATACTGAAGGCTTCAACGCGGCCAAACAATTTGATGGCGCCACCTTTAAGACCTAGAGCATCCCAGTTATCGAATAATAAGTTGATAGCTACCAATTCATCTTCGATCCCTTCTTCATGATGAGTTTCTACCCAAGATGCTGCTGTTTCGCGGCACAATGGAATGATATCTTCAGTGATTGGCATATATTCATAGTTAGAATATTGCATACGGAATTGGTTCAAATGGTTTTTCTTTTGACGGAATTTCTTACCAGACAAGTTGATAAGATCTTCAGACTTATAAATGTATTCGTAGTTATCGCGGTCAGGTGTAAATTCATAACGACCAGGACATAACTCTTCCATCCGTTCTTTTACAACTTTGCTAACACCTTTAAAGCGGAATGGCAAGTTATTTTCTACGAACCATTCTTTAGCTCGCAATAAACCATCGAGGAACTTTGCATCTTTACCGGCAAATGGAGGCAATAGGAATGGTTCACGTTTACCGCCACCTTGGATGTACAATACACCATTTTCCTCAGCCCAACGGATGCCATACGCATCTTGCCACATAAACAATGTAGTAAAGCAGTTATCAGATGCTTCGTAATGATGTTGTTCAAAATATTTATCGATTAATGGTTTATCTCTTAGTTCAAAACGTTTAAATTCTAAAATAATAATCCCTCCTATCAGATTCCTCAATTGAGGTATTCACCATTGGTGAAAGTTTAATGTTATTCATTATAATTTAACGGATTCCCCTAATTCAAAGGTTCCATCACTTGTGATTACCTTGTCACCTTCATTTAGGCCTGAAATAATGGCTACATCATCATCTTCTGTCATACCTACTTCAACGACACGTACGTCAACTGTATTATTTTCAGTCAATACATACACGTATTTACCGTCTTGGTTTTCACGAACTGCTTTACTTGGTACAGTGAGCATTTTCGCTTTTATATCTGACTCGATGATGAGCGTATAGAACTCGCCAGCCTTGATAAGGCCTTTGTCATTGTTGAAAGTAGCTTTCACAAGAACACTTGGTACATTTTCTGGCTGTGTTACATCTACATAGGTCAATTCGCCAGGTAATTCTTGGTCGCCTACCTTGAGGAGTACCTTAATCCCCTTTTTAGCGTCAGGTGTGCCTAACTTCATCGCCGCATCACGAGGAATGCTAAGGGATGCTACCATCGGTGTAGATTGTTGAATCATCATGAATGGACGATCTGCAATCGCCATTTGACGGTCTTCATTGTAAATAGCTGTTACCGTACCAGCTATAGGCGCTACAATTGTAGATGCTGCCATTTGTGCAGATACTTGAGCGATTTGAGCCTCAATAGCCGCCGTATTAGCACCACCGCCGCCACCGCCAGTTGTTACTGTCGTAGTTTGTGGCTGAGACCGCTCTACAATGCGATCATATTCTTTTTGAGTAATCATACCCGCTTCACGCATCTTTTGAGCTTGTGCTAATTGACCACTATCTACAGATGCTGCCGTCGTAGTTGTAACGGATGTCGCATAGGACTGAGCTTGCGCTTGCGCTAACTGACCTTGTAAGGATGCTAGCTGTTGCTGTAAAGCCGATGTATCTACAGTGGCCAAGACTTGACCTTGTTGTACTTGGTCGCCTACTTTCACAGCATATGCGACCTGCCCCGTCAACGTCGGCGTTACCGTCGCCTTATTAAGAGCTGTTACATTGGCATCATTATGAATCTGTAGCGGCATATCCTTGTATGTTACATCAGCAACGGATACAGTTTTCGTACCGCAACCAGCGATGGCCAAGGCCATCATCACAACACCAAGCATAGCAACTACAGAATAAATTCGTTTTAATTTCATTCTGTCACTTCCTGTCATATTGATTTTTATCAATACCTTAGTATATCATAAAATCAATTAGAATTGTATGAAAGCTAATTCCTTTAATTAATGGATATAACGGAGGTTCTCATGGAAGAACGGATGGATTTTAGAATTTTAAATAACGGTAGCTTTATTCCCTCTATCGGTTATGGCACCTACAAAACAGGTAGCGAAGGGGAAACAGAACAAGCCGTCACTAATGCATTAAACGTAGGTTATCGATTACTCGATACAGCTGCCTACTACGGCAACGAAGAGGCCGTTGGCAAAGGCATCAAAGCATCTGGCGTTAAACGTACTGACATCGTTATTACCACAAAAATTTGGCATACTGACGCGGGCTACGATAATACGATGCGTGCTGTTGAAAGCTCCTTGAAAAAATTAGACACTAATTATATCGATATTATGCTCGTACATCAACCCCTTGGCGACTATTATGGTTCTTGGCGCGCCATGGAAGAGTTATACGATCAAAACGTATTGCGTGGGTTAGGCCTATCTAACTTTTACGAAGACCGATTAATCGACTTGCTATATCACTGCAATGTGAAACCTGTGGTAAACCAAATTGAATGTCACCCGTTCAACCAACGCCAATCTCTTATCCAATTGATGAGAAAACATCAAGTAGTGGGCATGGCTTGGTCTCCATTCACTCGTGACCGCCAACCTATTTTTGACCATCCTATCATCAAAAGCTTGGCTGAAAAATACGGCGTGTCTAAACATCAAATCATCTTGCGTTGGCACATCCAACGTGGCATCATTCCATTGCCAAAGGCAAATAACGTAAGCCATATGGAGGCTAACTTTGATGTATTCGATTTCAAGCTCACAAACATCGATATGGACGTTATGGAACTATTAGACCAACAAGACTTCTTGGAAGATCACCATACAGCACCAGGTCTTGAACGACTATTACAACTTAAATAGTACATACTAACTCCTATTTGTAGTTAACATCAATTATAATACACACTACAACTATGATGACAAAGTAAATAAAACAATATATGTAAAAAACCACTTATATCTAAGTTAGATAGATATAAGTGGTTTATTTTATTTCGGTACATTAAATACGGTTTGTACGAGTATCATATAAATCACTGTACCGGCAGCAATCGATATGAGCATGTTACGTTTCCATAGATGTAATCCTACCGTAACGACTAATGCTATGAGCTCAGGGATACCATAAGGATATGCTAGAACGACAGTCTCTTTAAAGGTATATACAACGAGCATGCCCATAACGGCAGCCGGCAAAGCCTTACCTAAAAAAAGTACAAAATCTGGCGCCTTTTTTCCTGGTGGAAATACGAGGAAGGCACCAAAACGAGTAAGTAATGTACCGGCCACAACAATAGCAACGGTGATGACCATTTCTGTACTAGTCAAGATGTACACCTCCCCACTTATACGCAATATAGCAGGCCACTAGCATACAGCTCATAGATAAAAGCATAAAGAGTGATTTACCTACCAATAAGAGCATAACTATGGCCATAGCTGCACCAGCTACACCAAAGGCTCTAATCTTATTACTTTTTGCATTGAGCAGCATTTCAAGGAATACCACAATAAACAGACCGGGTAATACAAAATCGATGCCCCGTAAATCTACGGTGGCCAAGAGATTGCCAAACAGACCGCCTACAAAGGTACTAAATACCCAGAACACATAGTTAAGCCAAGACACGTGGAAGTAAAACCACTTTTCATCCACATCATCCGGTAACTTAGTAGCCATATTGATGGCAAAACTTTCATCACACATCCAAGCAACCGTAGGAAACCATTTCCAGCCCATATGTACATACCGTTGTAGTGCAGATAGTCCATAAAAGAAATGGCGTCCATTAACGAACATGGTCAGTATAAACGCATTAATCGGATCAAATTCGGCCATCAACATGCCAATCGTCACAAACTCCATGGATCCTGCAAAAATGGTAGCCGCTAAAACCGGCGCCGTCCACCAAGGGAACCCTTGGCTCGTTGCATATAAACCAAATCCTAAACCTATGAAAAAGAAGCTAATGCCCATAGGAACCATAATAGGAAATGCAAAGGAAAATGCACTTCGATGTTTTATTTCATTCATAGGGCTTGCCTCCCTTCCACATCATATACATTTAAAGTGTTAATGTCATTTATTATAAAGCACGCATTAAAATTTCGCGAGCTACTTCTGGTGTTACGTCACCTTTTTCACCAAGTCGTGTCATACCATGGTCTTCTAATTGTTTCACAATTTTATCAACTGCCTCAACGCCAAGACCATAATCTTTCAAATGGGTAAATACGCCAAGGGACTCGAAGAATTCACGAGTTTTTGCAATAGCCTTATCCGCTTTCTCTTCCTTTGCACCTTCTGTAATATGCCATACACGTGTAGCATATTGGGCCAATTTATCAAGCTTATCGGCTTTTTTCACCTCTAACAACGCAGGCAATACAATAGCCAATGTGATGCCGTGGTCAAGATGGTAAGCCGCCGTTAACTCATGACCGATAAGATGTGTTGCCCAGTCTTGTGGCACGCCGGCACCGATCAAGCCGTTTAATGCCAAGGTAGAAGCCCACACGTGGTTAGCACGAATGTCGTAGTTTTCTGGATTTTCTACTGTTTCTTTGCCGATTTCAATCATAGTTTTCAAAATACCTTCACTAAAACGATCTTGAATACGGCCGTCTACAGGATATGTTAAATATTGCTCTGTGGTATGCACGAATGTATCGATAACGCCATTCTTAACTTGTTTTTCTGGCAATGTGAAAGTCAATGTTGGATCGAGCATGGAGAACTTAGGGAATACTAAGCTACTGAACACAGGGAACTTACCATCACCATAGGTAATAACAGCACCATTATTCATTTCAGAACCTGTGGCAGGTAGTGTCATAACGGTACCAAATGGTAATGGATTTGGTACCATTTCCACTGGAACCTCTGGTAGGCCAGCTTTCATAACATCAATAACAGGGCCATCATAAGTAGCACCCATAACGATGAGCTTTGTAGCGTCCACTACGGAACCACCACCTACGGCAAGGACGAAATCTACGCCATGTTCTTTAATGAAAGCAACGGCACGTTCACAAGTTTCAAGAGATGGATTTGGCTCAATACCGCCAAACTGTTCTACCTTGCGACTGCCAAGAGCTGCAACAATGCGGTCAATAAGACCACTGCGCACTGCAGAGCCACCACCATACGTAATGAGCACCTTTGCATCCTTTGGCACTAATGCATTTAATTCGCTCAAGCGATCTTTACCGAATACAATATGTGTAGGGTTATAAAAATCAAAGTTAAACATAGTGACCTCCTATGTATATCATATAAAACCTATAAGTCTAATTGTACGAAATTTATATCTATTATATCATTTTTTCGATATTCTTAGATATGCTACACCCCTTATCATCAGCGAGCTCATAAAAGCCATAGCTTTAATCTATAGCTAACCGATATCTTTTGCTCTATATACAAAATCCCATTCACATGATAGGATATATACATTATATGTATAAGTAGAAAGGGATGTTCACATGAAATTAAAAAAATTTATTGCCCCTCTTCTCGTTGGCGTTCTAGCATTCGCCATCGCAGGTTGCGGCACAGATACAAATCAATCTAGCCAAGCACCAAAAGAAATTAAAATCGGTGCTACTGCAGGTCCTCACGCTCAAGTAGCTGAAGCAGTTGCAAAAGAAGCTAAAAAACAAGGTATCGACCTTAAAGTTGTAGAGTTCTCCGATTATGTAACACCAGATAAAGCTCTTGCTGATGGCGACATTCAATTGAATGCGTACCAACACGTGCCATTTATGGAAAACTTTAACAAACAAAATGGTTCCAACTTAGTAGCAATCGGTAAAACCCTTTTAGTGCGTATGGGATTATATAGTAATAGTGTACATAGCGTACAAGATGTACCTGAAGGCGCTACGGTTTCTATTCCAAATGACCCTACTAATGGTGGTCGTGCATTAGTATTATTAGCTAAAGCTGGATTAATTACGTTAAAAGATGGTGTCGGCTTCAAAGCAACTGTTGCAGATATCACATCTAACCCGAAAAATATAAAGATTCAAGAATTAGAAGCAGCTCAATTACCTCGTAGTCTAGATGATGTAACAATTGCAGTTATTCCAATGAATTATGTACAAAGTGCTGGCCTTAGTGTAGAAAAACAAGGCTTCTTCTTCGAATCAAAAGATGAACCACTAACAGTCATCGTACTTGCGGTACGTAGTGAAGACAAAGACAACGAAACTTACAAAAAAATTGCAGACATTTACAAATCTGATGCAATTAAACAATTCATCAACGATACTTTCAAAGGTAGCATTACAACTGCAAACTAACCAAAAGACCGACCTCAATACGAGGCCGGTCTTTTTGATAAACAATCTTTTATAGATCTATAAATACGACTATCACCTTAACAAATGTAGTAACTACAGTAAAATATGTATAATGCCAAAAAGCGATACCCTAACTATTTAGAGTATCGCTTTTATTTTATTCTTTAGTATCAATCACTATTATTAGTAATCAATCACTACTATTCTTCAGTATCGAATGTTACGTCCAATGGTTGGCGTTCCACGATGTTACGGTAACGAACCTTTGGATAGCCCATCAAGATACCACCAGCAATGATTTTATCCTCTGGTACACCTAATAGTTCCAATAGTGGTTTATACTCTGCTTCGCCTGCATGTTCAAAGAAGCCAGCCCAACAAGTGCCTAAACCTAATGTTGGTGCATACAACTCTGCATAAGACAAGCAGGAATGCCCGCTATCGTGAGTACGGTGAATATCTTTTTTAGAACCGATGGCCACTACTAACGCAGGCGCATCGCGCAAGATGTATTCCTTACCCTTATCGACCTCAGCTTGTGCTGCACGAGCATAAAGACGCATAATCGGCACAGTTTTCGCAGCCAAATGCATCCACTCAAGAACGAGATCTGCAATGCGACGCAACTTTTGTTTGTCCCGAATAACAATATAGGAAATACCTTGTGTATTTGTTGCTGTTGGAGCCATTCTTGCAACGTTTAAGACCTTGCGAATAAGCTCAGCAGGAACTGGTTTATTTTGATAATTACGAATAGAGCGACGTCTGCGCAAGAATAACTCAGCTTGCTCTGGCGTTAATTTTTGTTCTTTTGTGATATCGATTTGCTCTTTACGTGGTGTCATATCACTATCAAGAGCAAGCGTTGGGCATACGGAAATACAATGCCCACAGGAGATACAACCTCCCTTGCCAGTTACAGGCCCATTTTCGGACATCACTAGCAAGCCTGTTGGACAGTCAGCTACGCAAAGGCCGCATCGTGTACAGACTTCTGTATTGACGGTAAATAACATCTGATAAATCCTCCAAACACTACTATAAAGCCTATTATAACACAATCAATCAAGGGTTATCTAGGCAACATATGCTTTTCAAGGTTATTCTCCCTATTTTGATGGGGCCCTATTTCATTTCTACAACCTAGTTAAAAAAGTACAAATATACTTGCTTGCTCCGTCCTTCGCAAAGTCGCTGCACAAGTATATTTGTACTTTTTTATAACTATATTCATAAAGGCGTCCCATCAAAATAGAACTACACACATAAAACACATAATACCTAGATAACCTGATTGATCTATATAAAAAGGCTTTAGACTAATGGCGCCACGCCCACCATGTGTGAAAAAATAGCCTGCAACTAGGATTTAGAGTAGTGGCGCTATGCCCATCGTAGGGGAAGGACTAGCCTGCGGCTAGTCTCTCCCTTTCCCCATCATATAAAAGCATTTGAGTAAAGATCAGATGTAGCTTGTGATGGGACTAGTTAATAGCAGACGCTCAAATAATAAAAAGAGGTCCCTATGCAGCGACTTTGCGAAGAACGGAGCAAAGAGGGACCTCTTTTTATTATTTATTGAGTTGTCGCAATCTAACGGGGCCCCATCACAAGCGGAAAAGGAAATTTACTCAAATGCTTTTATAAGTTCCATGTATTCCGCTTTGTGTGTCATTCTCCATGTACCAAAGTCTGGTTCTGGGGATTGGTTTAGGATGTTTGCCAAGGCTTCCAAGAATTCTGGGATTTTTGTGGCTACGATATTACCTGCCATTTTACCGAAGTTTTCGGAGCCCATGTGTTCGGAACCACCGTCTACGAGGATAAAGGCTACGGTAGGTTTCTTGTCTACTAATTTTACAGCTCCGTGGAAACCAATTTCACCGATTTGGTGTGTACCACAGGAGTGTGGACAGCCCGAGATGTGTAAACGAGGGAGTTTACTTGTATCTACACCTTTTTCTTCAAGGTGTCCGAAGATATCTTTCAATAGGCCATTGGAGTCTTGCATACCAATTTGACATACTGTGGAGCCTACGCAGGATACGGAACGACGGAAATCATTTCCCGCACTGTCGTCTGTTAACTCTGCGATTTTACGAGCCTCATCAGCAGTAAGGTTGATGAAGAACAATGCTTGGTCTGGCGCAATACGCGCTTCTACTTGATCAAGTGTTACAGCATAATCAAGAGCAGCCAATAGGTGTTCTACATTAGCATCGCCACCTGCCGGATGGTATTCTACGTAGTATAAACCTTCTTGTTTTTGACGGTGAATACGATCGTTTTCCACCGAATTATCACGCTTACCAGTTTTTGTAATTTCATAAGCATAGTCAGCTGGATTAATGGTTAATTGTTCCACTTCTTTCACCATCGCCAATGTTTCTTCATAGGTCTTGATGAAAGCTTCAGCTCCACCCATTTCCGCAGGCATATAGCGAGTACGAGCCTTGCCACGGTTTTTGAAATTTCCATGGTTAGCAAAGACCATAAGCATAGCTTTCACATGGTATAAAACATCCTCAGGCGCCACATCGTGCGCTACAGGAATACCAATACGAGGATTTGGGCCAATACCACCACAAGCGTATACATCAAAGGTATTGTGTTTCGTTAAATTGAAACCAAGGTCCTTGAACGTAGCATGCGGCGTACTATCAAAGCCATTATCGATACCCATTTTAAATTTGCGAGGGATTTTGATATAGAACATTTGCTCTAGAAGAAACTCGCTAATAGCCGTTGCATATGGCGTAATATCTAAGGTTTCACGAGGATCAATACCGCGCAAAATACTAGCTACCACATTTGGATTGTCACCACCAGCACCGCGGTTATAGATACCGTGATCATAACATTCTTTATATAGATTTAGAATTGTATCACCATCGAGGCCATGCATTTGCAAACATTGGCCAGTAGTGAAATGTACGTGCTGCAAATTATATTTGCGAATAGAGTCCGCTAAAAACTGCATGTGCTCGCGTGTCATGCGCCCACCGTTGAAGCGCCAACGGCTCATACCGGAGTTAGCACCGCGCTCAGCGTAACTACCATAGGCACCGGATTGCCCTTTATAGTCTGCAATAGACATTTCTTTCTTATAGAACTTATGCGTCATATCTTCAAACTTTGGATAATCTGCAATTAATCGATCTTTCAACTCTTGTGTAATCATATTAGTACCCTCTTGGCTTATATTTATTAAGCATAATACAGAACTTTTCATAGGCTAGTATACCATACACGCATACGTATGTTAGTAGCCAAGCTCACAATTTTAATATCAATTACAAATAATATGCTTTACAATCTGTAATAATAATTACTTTTAATAAGAGTCAAATCAGTATGGAGTAAATTTTAAAATAAAAAAGAACAGTCCGAAGACTGTTCTTTTCATATGATTAGTTCTGATTTTAATGACTATATTATAACGTCAATGTTTAGTACGAGAATTATACTCGACCTTCATTAGGGTTGTTATATGCGTCTTTATCGATAGTACCCATAATTTTATCTACTACGAGAGCATTTGTTAAGGAACCAGATACGTTCAAGCATGTACGACCCATGTCGATCAATGGATCGATAGCAAGAATTGGGCTGATGGATGTGAAGTACGCACCAAGACCTGTACCACTAAGGGATACAGATGCAGCCATTGTAGCTGTACCAGGAACACCTGCGATACCAACAGAACCGATAGCGATAACGATAACGCTCATAATGTACATAGTCAAATCAAATGGGATACCCGCTACGTTAGAGATATACACAACAACAAGTGCTGGGAATACGCCGGCACAACCTTGCATGCCTGCAGTAGTACCGAAGGATGCTACTGTATTTGCTGTTGTAGCATTTACGCCAAGACGTTTTGTCAATGTTTCAACAGTTAAAGGCAATACGCCCATAGAGGAACGGGATGTGAAAGCTAACAAGAGTGGAGCTTTTGCTTTTTTGAAGTATGTAATTGGGTTGTAACCGAAGCTAGCAATCAAGATAGCTTGAACAACGAACATAACCAAAAGGCCAACGTAAATCAATACTACGAATAGACCCATGTCTAAGATAGCTTGCAAGCCACGTGTTGCCAATGTAGATGCCAATAAAGCAACTACGCCGTATGGCATAAGACCGATAATGAAATCTGCAACCCAAGAGATTAATTGGTGAAGTTCATCAAATAGCTTAGTGAAGATTTCCATGCTATTTGTGCCTGTTTTCTTCAACAAACGAGCAACACTACCCAAGATGATAGCAAATACTACGATGCCGATAACATTTGTTTCGGCTGCAGCTTGAATTGGGTTACTTGGAATCAAGGCACGGAATGTATCAACCATCGGTTTGATTTCACGAATCTTTTTACCAGATTCAACAATATCAAAGCCTTGACCTAAACCGAAAGCATTACCCAAGATAAGGCCAACGATAGCAGCAACAGCTACCATGCCAAGATTTGTAGAAACCATGGCAACTACTAATTTCTTAAGATTCGCACCTGCTTCCATATGCAAGATAACATGTACAATGGAGATAAATACAATAGGAATAACAAGCATGCGGATCAAATCAATAAAGCCACCACCCACAAGGGAGAACCACTTTGTACTTTCCTTGATGTAAACCACTTTAGAAGGATCATCTGGGAAACCTGCAATAATTTGAATAGCAATACCGAGTACGGCACCAACAATAGTGCCAATAATAACGAGATTACCAAAGGATGTACCCTTGCGTTGCAAAGCATAAATACCGATTAACGCGAGCACAAACACTGCGATAATACCAATACTTAATGGATTGCTTAGCATGAGGTAATCTGTAAAGAATGGAATATTCATAATACACCTCTTTTAATTCATATCACAATAATAGGTTATGAACTCAGTATATCATATATCGAAAAATTTACAAGTAAAATAATTTAAATTATATAAGTTTTTCTATGCGGATTCTGCAAGTTTTATAAATATGTTAATCTCCATTGATATACCGATACCTCTGCCTTTTCAAGATACCCTATATCACAGCAGAAAGTTACGCATATAAAAAGGTGACCTTCCATAGGAAGGTCACCTTTAAATGTATTTAGTTATAACACTACCTAATTATAGGATTATCTGTTAACTAGAACGTAAGTTACTTGGATAGGACCATGAGCACCATCTACAGTAACCAACTCAATATCAGCTGTACGGGATGGACCAGAAATCAAGCAGATATTTGTAGGGAAGTTGGACGGATCGTTGTGATAACGTTCAGCCAAATGTTCCATAGTTTGAGTCATACGTGGATTGATTGTATCAGTGTACAATACAGCGATATGTGTAGTAGGCAACAAGCTAATAGCACGGCCAGATTCTTCACCAGACGCTTGTACTACAGTAGCAGTTTCAGCAATACCGCAATATGGGAATGTAATACCGATATCTGCATTAGCAGTGTTGGAGATACATTCTTCACGGCCTTTGGCTGGATCCCATTGGAAGTATGTACGAATGCCGCCATTATTAGCTGCATCTTGCTCGAATAATTCTTTTAATTTATATTCGTCTACTTCTGGAGTGCTTGGGAATACAACTTTACCGTTACCCCAGTCTTCAATAGCTGCCAAAATTGTTTCACCTAATTTATCAGGTGTAGTTTCAACGAATTTTGTACCAACACGTTGACATTGTTCCTTAAACATTGTCAAAATTTGATCTTTATTCAAATCTTTGAACATAGTTTCTTGAGGACCATGGCTGTAATCAAAACCCTCTACGAATGCAGGGCACATTTCTTGATCACGGCCTAATGCACGAGATAAACGTGCAATAAATTGTTTACGTTTAGCTTCATCCATTATTTTTTCTCCTTCTTCTTGTTCTTTTCATGTTCAGCATATAAGTCACGGAATTTTTTGAACTTCAATGTACCCATTTCTTTGGATTTAGTCCAGCCGTTCATAACTGGAACAGCTTGAGTCCATGTAGGCATATTGCCTTCTTTGTTACTAATTAAGTTCATACCGATAGCGCCAGCTTTTGTGCCAAGGTCGAATAATGTGGAGTTACCAAACATCTTAGCTGCTGCAGTGAAGATTGCTTCTTCTGCTTTTGGACGAGTTTTTTCGATGTCAGCCATAATATGACGGTGTTCCATCAATAATTCATGCAATGGAATAGCTACTGGACAGTTTTCTGTACATGCACCGCACAATGTAGACGCATATGGAAGATCGCCTGCTACTTCGTAACCTTTGAACAATGGAGTCAATACAGCACCCATTGGACCTGGATATACGGAGCCATAACCGTGACCAGAGATGTGACGGTATACAGGACAAATATTCATACATGCACCACAACGGATACAACGTAACATTTCTTGGAATGTACCACCTAAGATACCGGAACGACCGTTATCGATAATGATAATATGAGTTTCTTCAGGACCGTCTGCTTCACCAGCACGACCAGGGCCAGTCATCATGGAGAAGTAGTTGGAAATTTTAGAACCTACTGCAGAGCGGTTCAACATTTCCATCATAACGTCAAGAGCTTTGAAGTCAGGAACGATACGTTCTGTACCTAAGAAGATCAATTGAGTCTTAGGAATGGAGCTAGACATACGACCATTACCTTCGTTGGAAACGATAGTACAAGTACCGGATGCAGCTACCGCAAAGTTACAACCGTTAACACCTACGTCAGCTTTCAAGAAGCGCTCACGTACATAGCCACGTACGAAGTGAGTCATTTCTGTAGGGTTTTCAGTTCCAGTGTAACCTAATTTTTCAGCGAAAATTTCGCGGATTTTGTTACGTTCAAAGTGAAGGCCTGGTACAACGATATGAGATGGTGGGCTCACTGCTGTTTGCAAAATGAATTCAGCCAAGTCAGTTTCGTTTACTTCGATACCAGCTTCTTCAAGAACTTCGTTCAAACCAATTTCTTCAGTTAAGATAGTTTTGGATTTAACGATCATTTTAGCTTCGCGTTCACGAAGGATATCTAAAGCGATTTGAGTCGCTTCTTTATCGTCGAATGCAAAGTGAACTTTAGAACCAGCTTTTTCAGCGTTTTCAGCAAATTGGTTTACATAGTAATCCAAATTATTAAGCACGTGATCACGAAGTTTAGCTGCTTCTGCGCGGAAATCTAACCATTCAGGAACGTCCGCAACTACTGTATTACGTTTATCATAAAACACGTCTTGTGCTTTTTTGATAGCTGCAACTTTGAAATCGTCAGCCAAACATTCTTTTATACGTGTTTTATAGGGGCGATTGTCATATATAAGTGCCATGTCGTCTCCTCCTTAACGGCAGTTTAAGATTTCAGCAATATGCATTACTTTGATACGGCGATCGATTTCGCCTTCTTTATGAAGACGATCAAGCATACCAGCGATGTTCATCAAGCACGCTTGGTCAGAACCAGAAATTACGTTGGCACCTGTGCCAGCAATTTCCAATGCTTTTTCGCGTGTCATAACTTCACTAATTTCAGGGTTCTTAACGGAGAATGTACCGCCGAAACCACAGCAACGGTCTGCACGTGGTAATTCAATCAAGTTAATATCTTTAACATTTCTAAGGAGTTTGAATGGAGGTTCTTTAACACCCATCAAACGAGTAACGTGGCAAGATGTATGATATGTAACGGATTCGTTGAAACGAGCCCCTACATCTTCAACACCTAATACATCAGTAATGAATTCAGTGAATTCATAAATTTTACCGCTCAATTTTTCTGCGCGTTTTTGCCATTCAGGTTGACCTTCCAAGAAATGTTGGTATTCGTCACGAATAGCAAATGCACAAGAGCCGGACATGCTGACTACATATTCAGCGTTCTCGAAGCATTCGATTGTATTCTTAATGGCATCCATAGCTGCTTCGTTGTAACCAGAGTTAGTGAACATTTGGCCACAACATACTTGTTTCTTAGGAACTACGAGCTCGCAACCTAATCTTTCAAGTACTTCTACACCAGCCATACCTACATGTGGGTAGAACATGTCAATCAAACACTGTTGGAAAAGATGAATTTTCATATTATCGTCCTCGTCTTTTCTAGTACTTAACCTAATAAAAAATTTTGATATGTATGTGTTATGGCAAGAATTCTAGTGAAAGTTTTTCAATAATTTTCTGCCCGAAACATTACTTATGCTTTCAAATAAATATTCAAAAGCTTTATCGATATAATTATAAATTAATCATATAGAAAATGTCCAAAGAATTGCTATATTAGTATGTACCCTTTTATTTCTCATATCGTTATGACTTTTTGTAATAACAAACATTGCATTTTATCACAAACACCTACTTATTTATAAATTATTCTTGTAAAAGTCCCTTAAATTCTAGATTTTGGGAATGTTTATCATTTCGCATTTTCCAATGGCTCTCATATCGTTATTTACCTATAATTCATTGAATATTTATATAAATAGCCTTTAAATTTCAAATTCATGTAATTTTTATCCTTATATATTACATTTTCTTATAGTAGTGTATAAATTTAAAAAGTGTTATAATTTATTTTATATAAGTATAGTTTGAAAGGAGCCTTTTCAATGAAACTAAATAAATTATCTTTATCCTTGGCAATTACATTGGCCCTCGGTTCCACATTCGGCATGGCTCACGCCGAAACAACTGCGGCGCACGCAAAAGCCGAAGTATCTAATGTTGCTACAAAAACTGATACTGCAGCTAAATCTGATGTAAAACGTGTAGATACATCTGTAAAAAATGACGCTAAACGCGTTGATACTTCCGTAAAAAACGATGCTAAACATGCAACTACAGTTGTAAAACATGATACTAAGCATGCTGATGCATCCGTTAAACACGATGCAAAACATGTTGATACATCTGCTAAAAATGATGCTAACCATGCAACTACAGTTGTAAAACACGATACTAAACATGCTGATGCATCCGTTAAAAGCGATGCAAAACATGTTGATGCATCTGCAAAAAATGACGCTAAACGCGTAGATACTTCCATAAAAAACGACGCTAAACGCGTTGATACAGCTGTAAAAAACGATGTCAAAGAAGATGCTGCTAAAGTAGAAGGTAAAAAAGCTGTAAAAGCTAAAGAAAACTTACCTGCTGGCGTATATCCTGACACTAAAGATAACTGGGCTCGCGACGCTATCCAAGCAATGACACAAGCTGGTTACCTTTCTGGTTACGCAGATAACACATTCAAACCTGGTGCTCAAATCACTCGTGAACAAGCAGCTGCTATTTACGGCAAAGTATTACAACATAACTTAAATGAACAAGAATTAGCTGATATCGTAACAAAAGAATCCGCTACTTCCTACTCTGACGTAGAAGCAGATCGTTGGTCCAGCTCCGCTATCAAATTGGTAAGCGCTGCAGGCGTAATGGAAGGCACATCTAAAACAGCTTTCACACCTAGCAAAACTATGGACCGCGAACAATTCGTTGCTTCCGCAGCTAGTCTAGCAAAAAAGTTAAACCTTTCTACACCTGTAAAAACAGAAAAGGTTACTTTCAAAGACGAAGCTAGCATTTCCTCTGCTTACTTGGCAGACATCCAATACATGGCACAACGTGGCATTGTAGCATCTGGCGCAACAGAAAACTTTAACCCTAAACAACCTGTAACAAGAGCACAAGCGGCTACAATTTTGAACCGCATGCTTAACGGTGCTGGTCTTGCAACACCAAAACATACTACAACTGAAGCAAAAGCTGAAACAGCTGTAAAAGAAGATGTAAAAAAAGCTGATACAGCAGAAAAAGATGCATCTAAAGTAAGTAAAGACACTAAAAAAGATGTAGCTAAAGCCGACAAAACAGTAAAAAATGATGCCAAAAAAGCTGAAAAAGATGTAAAAGGCAACAAAAATGCTGCAGTAGCTCAAAAAACTGAACCTACTCGCACAGTTCGCCCTGTTCGTCGTAGCGCTTTAAAAGCACTTGATCAAAAACAACAAGCTGCATTGGAAGACAAAGTATTCTCTGAATTGAATAAAACATACAAAACAGAAGATGCTTTCCAAGATTACGGTGTAATGTACTGGCGCGACAATCAATTGCACGTAGCATTGAAAACAGATAGCGATATCTCCACAGTAAAAGCTAACCTTGCTGCACGTGGTGATTCCACTGTAAACAACTATGTTGTAGTTGAACCATCCCAATACAGCCAAACTGAATACGATGCAATTGATGCGAACTTCCGCAACTACTACAACAAAAACGAAAAAGCTGGTACAATCCTAGCTACATTCCCTGATGTAGAAAACAACCAACTTTACGCTGTTGTAACAACTGCATCTAAAGAAACACAACAAGGAATCTCTAAATTATTCGGTTCCAAAGTAAAAATGACAGTAAAACGCTAATCGGCGTTCACTCAACTAGCCAAGGCAGCGTATACGTTTAGTATTACGCTGCTTTGTTTATATCACTATGCATGCCTTATAATTCACTATATAATGAATATAGATTTTATTGTTGGTGAAAGTTTATATTCTTCGGCTATAGAACGTTAGCCGTTTACCATATTTAGGAAGGATTTTTATGTACAAGAATACCCCTTATGCATTACGTGCCCTTGTTTTAGGCACACTATTAGCTACAACAGGCCTCGGTTTTGTTTCCGCTAATACTACAACTCATGCTACTACAGTAGCCTCCACAAAGGTTGAAGCATCTACAGTAGACAACACAAAAGCAGTTACACCAAAAACTGATGTTTCCAACGTAGAACCAACTAATGCAGAGTCTCCTAAATTTGATGCTGCTAAAACTGCCACACCTGTAGTTGTAAATACATCTATTGGTACGCCTCAAGATATTCAAAAAATCCGTGCTCACATCTTCTCTGATGTACCTAGCGATTTCTGGGCTGCCAATTCTATCAGTACTGTAACAAAAGCAAATCTTATGAAAGGTTATTCTGACGGTACATTCCGACCTAATCAACCTATGACTCGTGAAGAAGTAGCTGCTCTCTTCAACAACATCACAGATGATGGTACAGCAGCCTTCTTATCTAGCAAATTTAAAGATATTACATCCGATCGCTGGTCTGCTCTTGCTATCGAATCTGTAGCGCGTAAAAATATCATCAGCGGTTATGGTGACAACACATATAAACCTGAAAAATATATGTCTCGCCAAGAATTTGCTGTAGTAGCAGACAACTACATTCACTACTTAGGATACACAACAGAAGATCCAACAGCACTTGATAGTATTGCTTATGGAGACCAAAAATTCGTAGCTCCTTGGGCTCAAGATGCAGTTCGTGAACTTGCATACCTTGGCTTCACAAACTACGCTCCTGGCACATTATTCAACCCTGAAAAATATGTAACTCGTGCTGAGGCAGCTGAAATTGCATACCGCATGACACAAACGGAACAAGCCCTTGCGTTCCACAACACATTGTTCAAACAACAAGTGGAAAATAAGACAGCTAATATCATTAGCAAAGCTTTAAGCTATGACAATGACTTCACAAAATTCCGTCAAGATGGTGCCCTTTTCTGGGAAGCAGGACAATTACATGCATCCTTAATAGATCAAAAGAAAGCCGACCTCGTCACTAACGCTATCGCACAAGCTCACGATCCACAGTTAGATAGAGCTGTAGTTGTATCAAAAGGTAAATTAACACAAGAACAACTAGAGGATTATCAATCCGATGCTATCTCCCTTTATCAAGAGAAGGAACCGAAAGGAAAAATCCTTTCCATCGCACCTAACACTGATACAAGTGCCCTTCTTATTACCGTTGATTCCATTCAAAAACCAACTCTAAAAGCATTCAAAAAGAAATTTGGCGAGAAAGTATTCTTACAACTACCACCAGAACCACTTACAAACACAAATGGAGCAATTCAGTTCCCATTGCCTCCACGCGTAAACTACTACGACACAACAAATAAATAATTAAATAATCGCAATGATAAAAAGCCGTGTAACTACACGGCTTTTTGTTTTACCCTCATTCAAAGCTAAATAGTAATCTCCGGGTTATAGGACAAAAAGTGTTGCTATTTCAGTCCCAAAGATTGGTAAATAGTCG
>OGZG01001077.1_pt1 | contig 21076 bp, 15 predicted proteins | sample 1576781 | NCBI WGS metagenome assembly OGZG01 (sample SAMEA3541502, study PRJEB24748) | human gut metagenome | biome: human gut; feature: human-associated habitat; material: faeces | place: China | collected 2012 | reverse complement strand
GAAGCGATCATGGATCCGGAAAATGGTTCTGAGAATGCACCCAACTACGAGGACGTAGAGGAAATCAATGTTATTGATGATCATACGGTTGCGTTCAAGCTTGAGGACAAAAACGTTGCATTCCTTGACTATATGACAATGGCAGTTCTTCCTAAGCATCTGCTTGAGGGAGAAGATATGCAGACTTCTGACTTCTTCCGTAATCCGGTAGGAACAGGTCCATACAAGATTGAATCCTGGGATGAGGGACAGGCGATCACACTGGTTAAGAATGAAGATTATTTCAAGGGTGAGCCTTCCATCGATAAAATTGTATTCAAGATCGTACCGGATGACAATGCGAAAGCACTTCAGTTAAAATCCGGAGAACTTGATCTGGCATTATTAACACCAAAGGATGCAGCTGCTTTTGCAGATGATGAGGCATATACATGCTACGATATGAAGACTTCTGACTATCGTGGAATCATGTTTAACTTTGGAAATGAATACTGGCAGAAAAACCGTGATCTGATCCCGGCAGTATGCTATGGGCTTGACCGTCAGGCGATCATCGACGCAGTTATCCTTGGACAGGGAATGCCGGCTTATGGACCTCTTCAGAGAAATATCTACAATTATGAAGATGTAGAGCATTATGATTACAATCCTGAAAAAGCAAAAGAAATTCTGGAAGCTGCAGGATGCGAGATGGGTGATGACGGATTCTATTATCGTGACGGCGAAAAAGTGGGATTTGTGATCAGCGTAAGTGCAGGAGATCAGGTACGTATTGATATGGCTCAGATCGCAGCACAGGAACTGAAAGAGATCGGCATGGATGTATCAGTAGAGATCCCTGCACAGACAGACTGGGCAGGACAGATGGCATTCCTGATCGGATGGGGAAGCCCATTTGACGCTGACGACCATACATACAAAGTATTCGGAACAGATAAGGGAGCAAACTACTCCGGCTATTCTAATGCAGACGTTGACAAGTATCTGACAGAAGCAAGACAGTCAGCTGATCCGGAAGTTCGTGCAGAAGCCTATGCTAATTTCCAGAAAGCTCTGGCAGAGGATCCGGCTTATGCAATGATCTGCTATATTGATGCCAACTATGTTGCTGACAGCAATATTAAAGGAATCGATCCTGATACAATTATGGGACATCATGGAGTTGGAATCTTCTGGAATGTAGCAGACTGGACTATTGAATAATAAAATGATATCAGGGTCAAAAGGTCAAAAAGCCATTCATGCTTGCGCCATAAGACCTTTGACTCTAACATCATAAAAAAGATAAAGGTTGTGACGGGGGCACTAAAGGTGCCCCCTTTTTACACGAGCGGAAAAAGGATTAAAAATGGAACATTTATTAGAGGTTAAAAATCTTTCAGTCAGCATTGACGGTCCTGCCGGAGAAGTCCAGGCAGTAAGAGATGTGTCTTTTTCATTAAAAAAGGGAGAGGTGCTGGCTATAGTTGGAGAATCCGGATGCGGGAAGAGTGTGCTTTGCAAAAGTATCATGAAGCTTTTGCCACCAAGCGCAAAAATAAAAGAGGGAAGCATCTGTGTAAACGGACAGGATATCACCTGTTACAGGGAAAAGGAGATGCAGAAACTGCGTGGAAGAGTTTTTTCTATGATCTTTCAGGATCCTATGACATCCCTGAATCCAACTATTAAAATCGGAAAACAGATTGGGGAAGCAGTGGTGATCCACAATAAGAATTACACGAAGGAACAGGTAAATAAGAAGGTTCTGGAACTTATGGAACTGGTAGGTATCTCCCATCCAAAGGAACGATATCATCAGTATCCGTGGCAGTTCTCCGGAGGAATGCGTCAGAGATGTGTTATGGCCATTGCTCTGGCTGCAGATCCGGATATTTTATTTGCAGATGAACCAACTACTGCACTGGATGTGACTATACAGGCACAGATTCTGGATCTTCTGCGGGAAATACAGATGAAGCTTGGAACAGCTACCATACTGGTATCCCATGATCTGGGAGTGGTTGCACGTGTGGCAGACAGAGTGGCAGTCATGTATGCAGGCAAGATCGTAGAGATTGGTACAGCAGAGGAAGTGTATTATGATCCCAGACATCCATACACATGGGGACTGATGAGATCACTGCCTGCATTTGCAAATGGAAAAGAAAGCCTGTACACCATCCCCGGCATGCCTCCTACTTTGATAGATCCGCCGAAAGGTGATGCTTTTGCATGTAGAAATGAATATGCCCTGAATATTGATTATGAAGAAATGCCGCCTATGTTTAAAATAACAGATACTCATTATGCGGCAACCTGGCTGCTGGATCCAAGAGCACCGCAGATTAAATCACCTATGGGAGGAACAGCGCATGAGTAAAGAAGTTTTATTGGATGTCAGGCATCTGACTCAGCAGTTTCATCTGACAAAAAAGATCAAGGTAAAGGCTGTAGATGATGTCTCATTTCAGATCCATAAAGGTGAGATCTTTGGTCTGGTAGGGGAATCCGGTTCAGGAAAGTCCACAGTAGCCAGATGTCTGATGAATATATATCAGCCGGCTCAGGGAGAAATCTGGTATAAAGATGTAAATATATGCGACAAAAAGGAATTCAAAAAGCATAAAAAAATGCTGCAGACCCGACGCCAGATGATATTTCAGGATTCCGCATCCAGTCTGAACCAGAAAATGAAGGTGTCAGATATTATTACGGAACCAATGAGAATCCAGCATATCACACCTCCGAGAGGAAGCTTTGTGAAGGAAGCTGCTTTTCAGATGGAATATGTAGGACTTGAGAACAGTTTCCTGGACCGTTATCCATCTGAATTATCAGGGGGACAGAGGCAGCGAGTGGCCATAGCCAGATCTCTGTGTATGGAACCGGAATTTCTGGTGGCTGATGAACCGATAGCTTCCCTGGATGTGTCCATACAGGCACAGATCGTCAATCTGTTCCGTCATCTGCAGGAGGAGCATGGATTTACATTTCTGTTTATAGCCCATGATCTGGCTATGGTTGAGTATCTCTGTGACCGTGTGGGAGTTATGTATCATGGAAAACTGGTAGAACTGGCGCCATCAGAAGAATTGTATTCCAATCCGGTGCATCCTTATACAAAAACATTACTGTCTGCAATTCCTGTTCCTGACCCGATCAGGGAGAGAAAAAGAGTTCTGCAGTACTATGATGGCGAAGGAATGGAAAACAGCGTGTGGACAGAAGTGTCACCCGGACATTTTGCAATGCTTCCGGCTGAAGGAAAGGGGTGCAGTATATAATGAGACAAAAAAAGTTAGTCTACTATGGTAAAAAATGCCTGATATTCCTGATCTCAGTATTTATATTGTCTGTAGCTGTATTTTATGTAGCCCGTCTGGCGCCTGGAGATCCTCTGATTTCCTACTATGGTGACCGTACAGAGAAGATGAGTCCGGAAGAACGTGAATGGGCTATGGGAAAACTGGGATTGAACGAACCGATTTCTGTGCAGTATGTGAAGTGGGTAAAAAATGCCTTTCATGGAGAATTTGGAATTTCATTTAAATATAAACAGGATGTAGTGGACGTGATCGGCGGCCGTATCGGTAATACACTTGTGCTTGGAGGAATCGGATTTATCATTATGTTTGCCGGAGCCTTGCTCCTGGGAATTCTGTGTGCCTGGTACGAAAACCGGCTGGCAGACCGGATCCTGTGTAAGCTGGGAACCATATCCAGCTGTATTCCTGAGTTCTGGATGGCCCTGGTCCTGATCCTTGTTTTTTCCGTAAATCTTAAGATCCTGCCAAGCAGTGGTGCTTACAGTACAGGAAATGCAGGAGATATCGGTGACAGAGTGCTGCATTTGATCATGCCTCTGACCATCGTGGTCATGGAGCATTTATGGTATTATGCTTACATGATCCGAAATAAGATCCTTGAAGAGGTTCGCGCAGATTATGTACTTTTGGCAAAGGCAAAAGGCCTGGATAAGAAAAAGCTTATGTTCAGACATTGTGTCCGAAATGTAATGCCTGCTTATCTGAGTATTATGGCCATTGCAGTCCCCCATGTACTTGGAGGAACCTATGTGGTAGAAAGTGTATTCTCTTATCCCGGAATCGGAGCTCTGTCCTATGAGAGTGCCAGATATCATGATTACAATCTGCTGATGCTGCTTTGTATGATGTCAGGAATCCTGGTTATTTTCTGTAATATCGTCAGTCAGACTATTAATGAACAGATAGATCCCCGTATGAAGGATGAAGTAATAACCGAGAAATCGGAGGTAGTAGAAGGATGACCAATCATTTATTTGAACTGGCAGGAAACAGAAAGACAGAAACCGTAATTCCCAAATCAAAGAAAAAGTGGTATCAGGGAAAACCCGTTGTTTCAGCAGCAATCCTGATTCTTATCGTACTGGGCTGCCTGTGTGCGGAACTGATCATGACAAAGGATCCTGCTTATATGGATCTGTTAAACTATAATAAAGCTCCTGACAGGGAGTTCCTTTTTGGAACAGATACTATGGGAAGGGATATTTTTTCCATGATTTGGTATGGAGGAAGAATCTCGATCTTGATCGGTGGATTAGCCACAGTTATTTCTACTTTTATTGCAGTGGTAGTCGGTGCCTTCAGTGGAGTGGCACCTGCCTGGCTTGATGAACTGATCATGAGATTTACAGAAATATTCTTAAGTATACCAACTCTGCTCCTGATCATTTTGCTGCAGGCTATTATGGGAGATGCAAATATCCTGAGTCTGTCCTTTGTGATCGGTGTGACCAGCTGGACCAGTATTGCGAAAGTAGTACGCACAGAGGTACGGCAGATACGAAACAGTGAGTATATCATCGCTGCAAGATGTATGGGAGCGGGATTCTTCCGTATTTTGTGGAAGCATCTGGTGCCGAACTTTTTCTCATCCATTATGTTTATGGTAGTCATGAATGTAAGAACTGCAATGATCTCTGAAGCTACTTTAAGCTTTATGGGCATTGGACTTCCCATAGAGGTTATCACATGGGGAAGTATGCTGTCTCTGTCAGATAAGGCATTAATGACAGGTTCCTGGTGGATCATTCTGATCCCCGGACTTTTCCTGATCACCACAGTGCTCTGCCTGACCAATATAGGAAACGCCTGCAGAGAGCGGACAAACAGAAAAGAAAGTAATTTTTAAAATTTGATTGAAATCTCGCTGTCTTGTTGCTGATTTGTCTGATTTATGATATTATGGAAATATCTTAAAAAATCTAAAAAATAAGGCAGGAGTGGTCAAAATGTATCAGGAAGAATACAAACGTTGGTTGGCAGCAGATCTGCAGGATGCGGATCTTAATCCGGAATTATCCAAAATCGAAGGAAATGACGAAGAGATCAAAGATCGTTTCGCAGTAGCGCTGAAATTCGGAACTGCCGGACTTCGCGGAGTACTTGGAGCCGGAACCAACCGTATGAATATTTATGTAGTTCGCCAGGCAACACAGGGACTTGCGAACTGGGTAAAAACACAGGGCGGTAATCAGACAGTAGCCATCAGCTATGACAGCCGTCTTAAGAGTGATGTATTTGCAAAAACAGCAGCAGGCGTACTGGCGGCAAATGATATCAATGTCAGAATTTATGACGCACTGATGCCTGTACCTGCACTTTCCTTTGCAACACGTTACTATGAATGCAATGCAGGTATTATGGTAACAGCATCCCACAACCCGGCTAAGTACAACGGATACAAAGCATACGGTCCTGACGGATGCCAGATGACAGACGATGCAGCTGCCATTGTATATGAAGAGATCCAGAAAACAGACGTACTTACAGGTGCGAAATATATGTCCTTCGCAGAAGGCGTAGAACAGGGAAAGATTCGTTTTGTAGGAGATGACTGCAAGCAGGCTCTCTATGAAGCTATCGAATCCCGTCAGGTTCGTCCAGGTCTTTGTAAGACTGCCGGTCTTAAGCTGGTATACAGCCCACTGAACGGTTCCGGTCTTGTTCCTGTAACAAGAGTTTTAAATGACATTGGTATCACAGATATCACTATCGTTCCTGAACAGGAATATCCTAACGGATATTTTACAACATGCAGCTATCCTAATCCGGAGATTTTTGAAGCCTTAAAACTCGGTCTTGAACTTGCGAAGGAATCCGATGCAGACCTGATGCTCGCTACCGATCCTGATGCTGATCGTGTCGGCATTGCCATGAAGTGTCCGGACGGCTCTTATGAACTTGTATCAGGTAATGAGATGGGTGTTCTGCTTCTTGATTACATATGTGCAGGACGTAAAGAATTAGGTACACTCCCTGAAAAGGCTGTTGCAGTGAAGTCAATCGTTTCCACACCACTTGCAGAAGCCGTTGCTTCTCATTATGGCGTAGAGATGAGAAATGTACTTACAGGATTTAAGTGGATCGGTGACCAGATCGCTTCCTTAGAAGCTGCCGGAGAAGTAGACCGATTCATCTTTGGATTTGAAGAGAGTTATGGTTACTTAGCAGGACCTTACGTTCGTGATAAAGATGCTGTATCTGCTTGCTGTCTGATTGCTGAAGTTGCTGCATGGGCAAAAGATAATGGCAAATCTTTGTATCAGTTGTTGCTCGATATCTACGTAGAATATGGATTCTCTAAAGAGTTTACTGTAAACGTAGTGAAACCGGGTAAGAGCGGTGCTGAAGAAATCAAAGCGATGATGGAAAACTTCCGCGCTAATCCTCCGAAAGAATTGGGTGGCTCAAAAGTGATCTTGAGCAAAGATTATAAGACTCTGAAACAGACAGACGATAAAGGTAACGTAACTGTAATTGATATGCCGGAACCATCTAACGTTCTTCAATATTTCACAGAAGACGGTAGCAAAGTTTCTGTTCGTCCTTCAGGTACAGAACCGAAGATTAAGTTCTATATGGAAGTTCAGGGTGAAATGGGATGCCGCAACTGTTATGCTTCTGCCGAATCTGCCGCCATGGAAAAGATGAAGTTTGCAGGAAAGAGGAAGCCACACAAAAGGCTATACCCGCCGAAGGAGTAAAACTCTCAGGTTCCCTGGATGCAGGGAAGAACTGCAAATGGATCGTTTCTCTGGAGACACCCGTTAGATCGGGGGCCGAAGGTGCAAATAACACGAATTATCAATAGCTGCCCACAAATGGTTATCTGATTCGTGTCTTGAATCTCTCAGGCAAAAGGACAGAGGATGCTTTATCATCCCCGCTGATTCATATGAACTATATGAACAGTATTTTCTGAACTTCTGATTTTTGAAACGGTCTGTTATTACTTTGTTTCCCAGCTGTACAATATATTACACTTTTTAAAAGAAAAAGGAGATTTATTATTATGTGGGAAGCGATCAATTCTTTTTTGACAACAGTAGACAATCTGGTCTGGGGCGTGCCCCTTATGGTCCTGATCATGGCAGGTGGTATCCTGTTAACTGCCAGACTTGGACTTCTTCAGATGCGAAGACTCCCTCTTGCATTGAAATGGATGTTTAAGAACGAAGAAGAAGGCGATGGTGAGATTTCCAGCTTTGCAGCTTTATGTACAGCACTGAGCGCCACAATCGGAACCGGTAATATCGTCGGTGTTGCAACTGCTGTCTGTGCCGGAGGTCCCGGAGCTTTATTCTGGATGATTCTGGCAGCATTCTTCGGAATGGCAACAAAATTTTCCGAAGGTCTTCTTGCAGTGAAATACCGTGTGGTAGCAGAAGACGGTCACAGCCTTGGTGGTCCTTTCTATTATATTGAGAAAGGTATGGGAACAAAATGGAAATGGCTTGCAAAGATCTTTGCATTCTTTGGTGTATGTGTAGGTCTTTTCGGAATCGGTACATTCAGTCAGGTAAATGGTATTTCCAGTGCAGTTCAGAACTTCTTTGATCCGAACAAATCAAACTGCGTAAATATTCCGTTCCTTGGAGAGTATTCCTGGGCAGTTGTAATTTCTTCCCTGATTCTTGCAGCCTGTGTTGCAGCAATCCTCATCGGTGGTCTGAAACGAATTGCAACAGTCAGCCAGATTATTGTACCGTTTATGGCGGTGATCTATCTGATCTTCAGTGTAGCGCTGATTCTTTTAAACATTACAGAGATCCCGGCAGCTATCGTAACAGTTGTGAAGGGAGCCTTTAATCCGTCAGCAGTGACAGGCGGTGTGGTAGGAACAATGATCGTATCCATGCAGAAAGGTGTGGCTCGTGGTATCTTTTCAAATGAAGCAGGTCTTGGTAGCGCACCTATCGCAGCGGCAGCAGCTCAGACAAAAGAGCCTGTACGTCAGGGTCTTGTAAGCATGACTGGTACATTTATTGATACAATCGTGATCTGTACAATGACAGGCCTTTCCATCGTGCTGACAGGTGCATGGCAGGTAGAAGGTCTGGAAGGTGTTCAGGTAACAACCTATGCATTCCAGCATGGACTTCCGATCCCTGGACAGATTTCTGCATTTGTATTAATGATCTGTCTGGTATTCTTTGCATTTACTACAATTCTTGGATGGGATTATTACAGTGAAAGATGTCTGGAATATCTGACAAACGGACATAAGAAAACAATCCTTACATATCGCTGGCTTTACATTCTGGCAGTATTTATCGGACCGTACATGACAGTAAGTGCTGTATGGACAATCGCAGATATCTTCAACGGACTGATGGCGATTCCGAATATGATCGCATTGTTCGCATTAAGTGGAGTGATCGTAAAAGAAACAAAAGCGTTCTTTGCAGCAGAAAAGCATAAAATGTAAGGAATCAAAAGTAATAAAATAACAGTAAATCCTCTGATTATGGAATTTATAGCAATCCTGATCAGAGGATTTTTTCTGCTTGCATTTGACTGATTATGACTTTTTGTGCAAAGTAAACCAAAATCAGTCATTATTTTTATGAATTAGTTTGATTGACTTTGGATGAATATGACAGTATACTAAGATTATAAACAAAAATCAGTCACGAACATGCAGAAAAGACATGACAATATGTACTTTTGGAATCTTTTGGTGCAAGTGAAATAAAGACTCCGAAAGGATACCAATATAAAACAGGAGGGAAAAGAAGAGATGATTTACACAGTGACTTTTAATCCATCTCTGGACTACATCGTTTCGGTAGATGATTTTAAACTGGGGCTGACAAACAGAACAAGTTCAGAGCTGATGCTTCCGGGGGGAAAGGGAATTAATGTTTCCACAGTCCTTATGAATCTTGGGATTGAGAACACTGCACTTGGATTTACCGCAGGGTTTGTAGGGAAAGAAATTATCCGTAGATTACATGAGATGGGAGTAAAATCTGAGTTCATTCAAATTAGTGAAGGGGTTTCAAGGATCAATCTGAAACTGAAATCTATTGACGGAACCGAGATCAATGGTGCAGGACCGGTGATCAGCAAGGATAAAGTAGAGGAACTGATGAAGAAACTGGAAGAGCTTGGAGAAGGCGATGTACTTTTCCTGGCAGGCAGTATTCCATCTTCCATGCCGGATGACATGTATGAACAGATCATGGCAAGGCTGGATGGAAAAGGTGTGATGATCGTAGTTGATGCCACAAAGGATCTTCTGGTCAATGTCCTGAAATATCATCCGTTCCTTGTAAAACCAAATAATCATGAACTGGGCGAGATCTTCGGTGTAGAATTAAAAACAAGAAAAGATGTAATTCCTTATGGAAAGAAACTTCAGGAAAAAGGTGCAAGAAATGTGCTGATCTCCATGGCCGGCGAAGGTGCAGTTCTGGTAGCAGAAGATGGACAGATATTTGAAGAACCTGCACCAAAAGGCAGGCTGGTAAATGGTGTGGGTGCAGGAGATTCCATGGTAGCAGGATTCGTTGCAGGCTGGATGGAGAAGAAGGATTACGAACATGCATTCCACATGGGAATTGCAGCAGGAAGTGCAAGTGCATTTTCTGAAAATCTTGCAACAAAGGAAGAAATAGAAGCGGTTTATGGTCAGATAACCGAAAAATAATAAAGGGGGAAGAAGAGATGAGAATAACAGATCTGCTTGACAGACGAAGCGTATCGTTAACAGCTGCTCCGAAAACAAAGTCAGAAACTCTGGATATGGCAGTTGATCTGATGGTAAAGAGTGAGAAGATCAGCGACCGTGAGGCTTATCGTAAACAGGTATATTTAAGAGAAGAAGAGAGCACAACAGGTATTGGCGAGGGAATTGCCATTCCTCATGGTAAATGTGATGCAGTTAAGAAGCCGGGACTTGCGGCAATGGTCATCAAAAATGGTGTAGAGTTTGAGGCACTGGATGATGAACCTGTAACCTTATTATTCCTGATCGCAGCGCCGAATACAGAGGATAACATTCACCTGGATGTACTCAGCAAGCTCTCTGTGATGCTGATGGATGAGGAGTTTACAGAATCTCTTCGCAATGCATCGTCTGTAGATGAGTTTATGGACATTATTGACAGGGCAGACAGTGAAAAGAAAGATATTGATGAGAGACTGGCAGATACCGGATCAGCAGAAGGAACACAGGCTAAGATCCTTGCTGTTACTTCCTGTCCTACCGGTATCGCACATACGTACATGGCAGCAGAAGGAATTGAAAAAGCTGCAAAAGCAAAGAACTGTTTTGTAAAGATCGAAACCCGCGGATCCGGCGGTGCAAAGAATGTGCTGACAGATCAGGAGATTGCTGATGCAGACTGTATTATTGTCGCAGCAGATGCCAAGGTTCCCATGGAACGTTTCGATGGTAAAAAAGTGATCGAATGTCAGGTATCCGACGGAATCAGTAAAGCAGATCAGCTCATTGACAGAGCAATCAATGGGGATGCACCGGTCTACCACGCAGCAGCCGGTTCCCAGACATCTTCTGCCGGTAACAAATCCGGCGGCAGTGTAGGACATAAGATCTATATGCAGCTGATGAATGGCGTATCTCATATGCTTCCGTTCGTGATCGGCGGCGGAATCCTGATCGCACTGGCCTTCCTGCTCGATGATTATTCGATTGATCCTTCCAACTTTGGTAAGAATACACCGCTTGCAGCATACTTAAAGACCATCGGTGAGCAGGCCTTCGGTATGATGCTTCCGATCCTTGCCGGTTTCATTGCCATGAGCATCGCAGACCGTCCTGGCCTTGCAGTCGGCCTGGTGGCTGGCCTGATCGCGAAGATGGGATGCACGTTCGCAAACCCGGCAGGCGGCGATGTGAACGCCGGATTTTTAGGAGCATTGTTTGCAGGCTTTGCAGGCGGTTATCTGGTGCTCGGTTTAAGAAAGCTGTTCTCGAAGCTGCCGAAATCCTAATCAAGTATCAAGGATATATTGATAGAGAGAGAATGATAGCTGAAAAACTAGCACGATTGGAGAGTATTAAGATTAAAGGAAAATTTGACTATTCCACCATTCAATCCCTTTCCACCGAAGCTCGGCAAAAGCTGGCAAAGATAAATCCGGAAACAATCGCGCAAGCGAGCAGAATTCCGGGAGTCTCTCCTAGCGACATCAACGTGCTGCTGGTGCTTTCGGGACGATAAGCGGCAACGTTTCACGTGAAACAAAGCATTTAAAGAAACGATATAATTCAATGATTATGAGCAAAGAAACACTAATCAAAAGCATTCGGGAAGTACCCGATTTTCCGATTCCCGGAATCCTGTTCTACGACGTCACTACTCTATTCAAAGATCCATGGTGCTTGCAGGAATTATCCAATATCATGTTCGATATGTATAAGGATAAAGGAATCACCAAAGTGGTGGGTATAGAATCAAGAGGCTTTATTATGGGACCGATTCTGGCAACCCGTCTGAACGCCGGTTTTATTCCAATCCGCAAGCCGGGCAAACTCCCGGCAGAAACGATTGAAGAAAGCTACGATAAGGAGTATGGCAAAGACACGGTGCAAATTCACAAAGATGCACTGGACGAAAACGACGTAATTCTACTACATGATGATTTGCTGGCAACAGGAGGCACCATGAAAGCAGCTTGCGAATTGGTGAAAAGACTAAAGCCTAAAAAGGTATATGTAAACTTCATCATCGAATTGAAAGAACTGAATGGAAAATCTTTGTTCGGAGATGACGTAGAAGTAGAATCGGTATTGTCTTTATAAAGGATTTGCCTCTATTTGCAGAGAATGTGTCAAAAGTAAGCAGCTAGCGATCTTTCGTACCTAACAATTATGAATACAGAACCAGAAAGCAGAGCCAATGAATATTTGAAAGGGATTGTAGCCAACCTTCCCGAGAAACCGGGTATTTACCAATACTTGAACACGGAGGGCACAATTATATACGTTGGAAAGGCTAAAAATCTAAAGAAAAGAGTCTACTCCTACTTCAGCAAAGAGCATGAACCGGGAAAGACACGAGTGCTGGTCAGCAAAATCGCCGATATTCGTTATATTGTAGTCAACACGGAAGAAGATGCGTTATTGCTGGAGAATAATCTGATAAAGAAATATAAGCCGCGCTACAACGTTCTATTAAAGGATGACAAGACATACCCTTCTATTTGCGTACAAAACGAGTATTTTCCCAGAGTTTTCAGAACAAGGAAGATTATCAGGAACGGTTCTTCGTATTATGGACCGTATAGTCACATACCATCCATGTATGCGGTACTGGATCTGATAAAGCATTTATATCCTTTGCGAACCTGCAGTTTAAACCTAACTCCGGAGAATATACGGGCTGGTAAGTTTAACGTATGCCTGGAATATCATATAAAGAACTGCGCAGGACCATGCATCGGGCTACAATCACAGGAGGATTATCTCAAAAACATTGATGAAATCAAAGAAATCCTGAAAGGAAACACACAAGAAATCAGCCGTATGCTACTGGAAAGGATGCAGACATTAGCTGGTGAGATGAAGTTTGAAGAAGCACAGAAGGTGAAAGAGAAATATCTTCTGATAGAAAACTACCGTTCCAAATCGGAGGTAGTAAGCGCTGTATTGCACAACATAGATGTATTTTCTATTGAAGAGGACGAGTCCAATTCCGCTTTCATCAACTATCTGCATATTACAAACGGCGCCATTAACCAGGCGTTTACATTCGAATATAAAAAGAAGCTGAATGAATCAAAAGAGGAGCTTTTGACACTGGGTATTATCGAAATGCGGGAACGCTATAAGAGTCAATCCAGAGAGATTATAGTGCCTTTTGAACTTGATTTGGAGCTAAACAACATCGTATTTACCGTTCCACAGCGGGGAGATAAAAAGAAATTGCTGGATCTTTCGATTCTAAACGTGAAGCAATACAAGGCCGACCGTCTAAAACAGGCGGAAAAGCTGAATCCGGAACAAAGAAGTATGCGATTAATGAAAGAGATACAACAAGAGCTGCATCTGGACAGACCGCCTTTGCAAATTGAATGCTTTGACAACTCAAACATACAGGGTTCTGATGCCGTGGCCGCTTGCGTTGTCTTTAAAAAGGCTAAACCCTCAAAGAAGGATTATCGGAAATACAATATAAAGACGGTTGTAGGACCTGACGACTATGCATCCATGAAAGAGGTCGTCAGAAGACGTTATCAGCGCGCTATTGAAGAAAACGCCCCTCTGCCCGACCTGATTATCACCGATGGTGGAAAAGGCCAAATGGAGGTCGTTAGAGAGGTGATTGAAGATGAGCTGAACTTAACAATCCCGATTGCCGGACTGGCAAAGGACAATCGCCATCGCACATCGGAACTGCTTTTTGGATTTCCTCCGCAGACTATCGGTATCAAACAGCAAAGCCCGTTATTCCGTTTGCTGATACAGATTCAGGATGAAGTGCACCGCTTTGCCATCAGTTTCCATCGTGATAAACGCAGCAAACGGCAGGTAGCATCGGCATTAGACAATATCAAAGGGATTGGAGAAAAGACAAAAACAGCGCTTCTGAAAGAATTTAAAAGCGTAAAGCGGATAAAAGAAGCCTCTTTTGAGGAGATTTCCGCTGTGATTGGAGAAGCGAAAGCCAAGACTGTAAAAGAAGGTTTAGATAACGAACAACAATAAGGAAATACGTCAGCCAAGGCGGCATCCAAGATAGCGAATTGACAACAAATAATAACGAATAGTCCTATTGACTACGGGGCGAATTCACAATATTTTCCCACCAACACACCGTTTTCTCTTCTGAATTTTGTAAATTTGCCTTTCCTAATCATGAAATAGAATAAATAACAATGAGAATAGTCATACAACGGGTAAGCCATGCGTCAGTAGCCATTGAAGGACACCGTAAGTCGTCCATTGGGAAAGGGATGCTGATATTAGTCGGTATTGAAGAAGCAGACGGGCAGGAAGATATCGACTGGCTCTGCAAGAAGATTGTAAATCTACGTATCTTCGATGATGAGAATGGTGTAATGAACAAATCTATTTTAGAAGATGGAGGTGAGATTCTGGTTATCAGCCAGTTCACGTTACACGCTTCTACCAAGAAGGGAAATCGCCCCTCCTATATCAAAGCTGCCAAGCCAGATGTCTCTATCCCACTCTACGAACAATTCTGCAAAGATTTAAGCGGTGCATTGGGAAAAGAAATAGGCACAGGCATCTTTGGGGCAGACATGAAAGTTGAACTTTTAAACGACGGTCCCGTTACTATATGCATGGATACAAAAAACAAAGAATAATAACCAACCATCAACAATTATGACTCTGGAAGAAGCACAGAAACAAGTGGACCAATGGGTGAAAACATACGGCGTCCGCTACTTCAGCGAGTTGACCAATATGGCAGTTCTGACGGAAGAAGTAGGAGAACTGGCGCGTGTCATGGCCCGCAAATATGGAGATCAATCCTTTAAAGAGGGAGAGAAAGATAATATAGATGAAGAGATAGCAGACGTTTTATGGGTGCTTCTCTGCATTGCCAACCAGACAGGTGTAGACATAACCACTGCTTTCCGGAAAAGTATGGAAAAGAAAACGAAACGAGATAATAAAAGACATATCAACAACCCAAAACTGAAAGATCATGGAAGAGAATAACTCACAGCCCAACAAGTACAATGCCGCATTGGCAAAGTATAATACCAATCTGAGCGATGCAGATATTCAAGCTCGCGTAGCTGAATTGATTGAGAAAAAAGTGCCGGAAAACAACACGGAAGATGTTAAGAAGTTCCTGTTCAACTGTATTGATCTGACTACTTTGAATAGTACAGACAGTGACAAAAGTGTGATGCACTTTACCGAAAAAGTCAATCAGTTTGACGACGAATATCCTGATCTGAAAAATGTTGCAGCAATCTGTGTATACCCCAATTTTGCAGCCATCGTTAAGAATACGCTGGAGGTAGACAGAGTCAATATAGCCTGTGTATCAGGAGGTTTCCCCTCTTCACAGACATTTATTGAAGTAAAAGTGGCAGAAACAGCATTAGCAATCGCAGAAGGCGCAGATGAAATAGATATTGTCATTTCCATCGGCAAATTCCTAAGCGGAGACTACGAAGGAATGTGTGAAGAAATACAGGAATTAAAGGAAGTTTGCAAGGAACGCCACCTCAAAGTGATCCTCGAAACTGGTGCACTAAAGAGTGCTTCCAACATCAAGAAAGCCTCTATCCTATCCATGTATTCGGGTGCAGATTTCATCAAGACTTCCACCGGTAAGCAACAGCCTGCCGCTACTCCGGAAGCCGCTTACGTGATGTGTGAAGCCATCAAAGAATACTACCAGAAGACCGGAATCAAGATTGGATTCAAACCGGCGGGTGGCATCAATACCGTTAATGATGCGATTATTTACTACACAATTGTAAAAGAGCTATTGGGTGAAGAATGGCTGGATAATCAACTGTTCCGCCTGGGAACCAGCCGCTTAGCCAACCTCCTTCTTTCTGACATCAAAGGGGAAGAAATCAAGTTCTTCTAAGCTAAAGGCTACATTAGCAATCAAATACGCCTTACCGCGCGATTCCCGTACTCCGGGAACCGACGCGGTATTTTTTATTTAAGAAAATCTAAAGATAGTTACAGGAGAATTCAGAAAAATACTTATCTTTGTAAAAGGTTTAGCGATGAAAATATAGCTAATTAGTTATATTAGAGAACGTTTCATTTATTACCAATTCCTGGAATTCGGCAAAATTCAAAGTTATGAATGGTAATAAGCAAACGGGTCTCACGCACCTTCATGTATATACTTTTGTTATATATCGAATGGAGCGTGGGACTGTTGCTTGTATACTCATAACGGCTTGCCGAAGCCTCAGGAAAATACATGGCAACAGTTCTCACGCTTTTCATGAACCTTTGGAGGTATTAGGATGGACGCATATACAAGAACCTTAAGATTCAATCACAACCCTCTGAACCTCATCCTCGGAGCAGAGAAAAAGAAGGGGCTACGCATCGGTTATATGGAAGCCGGACTGCAAGGCTTCTATCTCAACTCCATGGAGACCGGAATCCATCCGCAAAAGCTATCCAAACTGCTAACAGAGGAGTTTCACTGCACCGATAATGAGTCCGCCACCGGACTATTCCAGTTCCTTATCAACGAAGGCGACAGAGTCTCCTACCAGATTATGCTCCCCTATTTACTCTCTACAGAGAACATCAACGAGTTCGAAAACATCATTCAAAAGCGTTTTTTCGGAGTGGAACGCTTTATCCGTCAAGGAAAGAATCTATACAAATTTGTGAAATATACAGAGGAAAGAAGGGACCCTATTATATGGATAAATGACTTGGAAAAAGGCATTATCGGATGGGATATGGGACTGCTTGTGAGCCTGGCGCGCGCCTCCCAAGCATGTGGTCACATCACCAAAGAGAAAGCCTGGGACTACATAGAGCAAGCCGCCAAATTATGCTCTTTAGATCTTCATACAGCGGAAGAAATAGACAAGAGTTTCCTTTTAGGAAAAGCGATGAAATCGGAAAAGATAGAAGATTGGGACCGGTTATTATTGTGCTATTCACTTCTGGCAAAATACCGGAAGTAACTATTTTTCGCGGTCTACTACGTAATCCAGATAAGCCCGGAGAGCTGCACAGATATCGGAATCCGGCAAAGAAGCCAATAGATTGAAGGCTTTTTGCTTATAGACATTCATAGTCTGAACCGCATATTCAATACCTCCGTTTTCTTTAATAAACGAAATCAAATGAGCTATTTCATCGAGAGTAGCCGTACCCTCCTTTACTTTGATTGCAATTTCTTGCGCTTCCTCGTTTTTCGTCGTATTCAGCACATACAAAGCGGGTAATGTCAGTTTACCTTCAAGCATATCATTACCCGTAGGTTTACCAATTTCCTTATTATCAAAGTAATCGAAAATATCATCTTTTATCTGGAAACAGATACCAATATATTCGCCCAGCAAACGGGCAAGTTCAGCTTCCCCCTCACCCACACCTACCGAGAAAGCGGCAGCCTTTGTGCAGGCAGCAAAAAGAGCAGCAGTTTTCTTGCGGATTACATCAAAATAGATTTCCTCGGAAAAACTGTGATTACTTACATTTGAAAGCTGAAGCAACTCACCGTCAGCAAGATCCTGTCCAAGAGTGGACACAAGCTGAATAATACGATGACTGTTTGTCAGTTCGGCGTGTACAAGGCTGGTTGCCAATAAATAGTCACCCGTCAGCACCGCTACTTTATTATTAAAGATAGCATTTACCGAGAGCTGTCCACGACGTTCGGAACTTTCATCCACTACGTCATCATGTACCAGGCTGGCCGTATGAAGGAGTTCCAGTGAAACAGCCGCATGAAGAGTGGAAGGACATATAGCTCCATAAAGACGTGCCACGAGTAAAACAAGAATAGGCCGCATCATCTTACCATTCCTCTGCCGTATGTGAGATACGACGCTATCGAGCAATGCATTTGAACTGGAGAGAGAACTATCAAAAAGTTCTTTGAAGTCGCCCAGTTCCGCTTCAATCGGAGTTCTGATAAGTGAGATACTGTCCATTTATTACACAATTTGAGCACAAAAGTAATAATAAAACGCTTAATACCGTATTTTTTTGTACTTTTACCATGAAAAATTAATTAAATCTATGGATTCAGGTAATAAATTATTTCTTTTAGACGCTTATGCATTGATATATCGGGCGTATTACGCCTTTATTAAGAACCCAAGAATCAATTCCAAAGGATTCAACACTTCAGCCATACTGGGTTTTGTGAACACCCTCGAAGAAGTACTGAAAAAAGAGAATCCCACTCATATAGGAGTAGCCTTCGACCCCGCAGGTCCTACCTTCCGCCACGAGGCTTTTGAACAATATAAAGCACAACGCGAAGAAACTCCGGAAGCAATCCGTCTTTCCGTACCTATTATAAAGGATATTATACGTGCCTACCGCATCCCTATTCTGGAAGTGGCAGGCTACGAAGCCGATGATGTGATAGGTACACTCGCTACTGAAGCCGGTCGCCAGGGTATCACTACCTATATGATGACTCCCGACAAAGATTACGGGCAGCTGGTAAGTGACAAAGTATTTATGTATCGCCCTAAACACACAGGAGGTTTCGAAGTGATGGGCGTTGAGGAAGTGAAAGCCAAGTTTGACATTCAGTCTCCGGTACAGGTGATCGATATGCTCGGACTGATGGGCGACTCTTCGGATAACATCCCCGGATGTCCCGGAGTAGGAGAAAAGACTGCTCAAAAACTAATCTCCGAATTCGGAAGCATCGAAAACCTATTGGAACATACCGACCAACTGAAAGGAGCATTGAAAACAAAAGTGGAAACTAACCGGGAAATGATTACGTTCTCGAAATTTCTCGCCACCATTAAAATCGATGTCCCCATCCAACTTGAAATGGATGCTCTTGTCCGCGAAGAAGCAGACGAAAATTCACTTCGTAGCATTTTCGAGGAATTAGAATTTAGAACACTCATTGACCGGGTGCTCAAAAAAGATATTTCCGGAAACGGAATAACCTCTGCCACCGGAAGCAAAGTTGCCACTGGGAAAAGCGCCCCCTCTCCTCTTCCACTTTTTCCCGAAGAAGGAGGCGGAATGCAAGGCGATTTATTTGCGAATTTCACGCCCGATGAACCGGGTGAAGCAAAAAAATCGAACCTAGAGACGTTAGAATCGCTCACTTATAACTACCAACTCGTTGATACAGAGGAGAAAAGACAGGAAATTATTCAAAAGTTACTTACATCGAAAATTCTCTCGTTAGATACGGAAACCACCGGAACTGAACCAATGGATGCCGAATTAGTCGGAATGAGCTTTTCAATTGCAGAAAATGAAGCTTTTTATGTTCCCGTACCATCGGACCAAGACGAAGCGTTAAAAATCGTAAATGAGTTCCGTCCGGTCTTCGAAAATGAGAATTCGTTAAAAGTCGGACAAAATATCAAGTACGACATGATTGTTCTTCAAAATTATGGCGCAACAGTAAAAGGTCCACTTTTCGATACGATGATCGCTCATTATGTTCTTCAACCGGAACTTCGTCATGGCATGGATTATCTTGCGGAAATTTACCTGCACTATCAGACTATCCACATTGACGAACTGATAGGTCCCAAAGGAAAGAATCAGAAGAACATGCGCGATCTCGACCCGAAAGATGTATATCTATATGCCTGCGAAGATGCAGACGTAACTCTGAAACTGAAAAATGTATTGGAGAAAGAACTGAAAGAAAATGATGCAGAACGTTTGTTCTATGATATAGAAATGCCACTAGTTCCCGTATTAGTTAATATAGAACGAAACGGAGTATTGCTGGATACGGAAGCATTGAAGCAATCGTCCGCCCATTTCACCGCCCAGATGGAGCAAATCGAAAAAGAGATTTACGAATTAGCCGGTGAAACTTTCAACATCGCTTCGCCCAAGCAAGTCGGTGAGGTACTATTTGACAAACTGAAAATCGTAGAGAAGGCAAAAAAGACTAAAACCGGCCAGTACGTCACCTCGGAAGAAGTGCTCGAAAGCCTCCGGCACAAACATCCGGTAGTAGAAAAGATTCTGGAACATCGCGGACTGAAAAAGCTATTGGGCACGTATATCGACGCACTCCCCCAGCTCATCAATCCACGTACAGGAAGGGTACACACCTCTTTCAACCAGACTGTAACCGCTACAGGACGCCTTAGTTCAAGCAATCCGAATTTACAAAATATCCCTATCCGCGACGAGAACGGAAAAGAAATCCGCAAGGCTTTCATCCCCGATGAAGGCTGCCTCTTCTTCTCTGCCGACTATTCGCAAATTGAATTGCGCATCATGGCACACCTTAGCGAGGATAAGAATATGATTGATGCTTTCCTTAGCAATCACGATATTCATGCGGCCACTGCTGCCAAAATTTATAAGACCGACCTGAAAGACGTAGGTTCCGACATGCGCCGTAAAGCTAAGACTGCCAATTTCGGTATCATCTATGGCATATCCGTATTTGGTCTTGCCGAACGAATGAATGTAGACCGCAAAGAAGCCAAAGAGTTAATCGACGGTTACTTTGAAACTTATCCGGGAGTAAAAGCATATATGGATAAAAGTATCCAGGTGGCCCAGGAAAAAGGCTATGTGGAAACAATCTTCCATCGGAAGCGCTTCTTACCGGACATCAATTCGCGGAATGCCGTTGTACGCGGATATGCGGAACGAAATGCCATCAACGCCCCTATCCAGGGAAGTGCGGCAGATATTATAAAAGTAGCAATGGCACGTATCTATCAACGGTTTCAGGCCGAAGGAATACAAGCCAAAATGATCCTGCAAGTACATGACGAATTAAATTTCAGCGTTCCTGTCAATGAAAAAGAGCGTGTAGAAGAAATCGTCATCGAAGAAATGGAGAAAGCATACCGCATGCACGTCCCCTTGAAAGCAGATTGCGGATGGGGCAAAAACTGGCTTGAGGCACATTAAACCATCAAGTGAATAAAGGCCACCTCAATAAGGAATTGCTATCTTTTAGACACTAATTGCACAAGGAGACTCCATCTTATCAGGGGCTTCCGCTTACAAAATAGAAGCAAGTATGGGTAATAACATTATTTAACTCTGTATCCAGAAAGCTAGAAAAAAGATTCCTTTTTCGACGAAGTGATTCATTCTATATCCGGCAGATTGACTGCCGGATATTTTTTTGTCACCAATATTGGCA
>OGZG01001075.1_pt1 | contig 21084 bp, 18 predicted proteins | sample 1576781 | NCBI WGS metagenome assembly OGZG01 (sample SAMEA3541502, study PRJEB24748) | human gut metagenome | biome: human gut; feature: human-associated habitat; material: faeces | place: China | collected 2012 | reverse complement strand
CGCCATCTCATCTCCCTGGCTTACATTTATGTGCTTTTCGTCTACCGCAAAATGCAGTGGCTTTGAGAAAACTTCATTTGTCTTCATAATCATCTTTACCCTGCCCTTGAGTGAAAACGGCACATATAGCAGCACCAGAATACCAACTATAATATAAAGCACCACATACCCTGTATTGCCCTTTTGTGCGCTTAACACTGCTGCCGCAGCCAAGAGCACAGCAAACAGCAATGATATAACACCCTGACTGCCCTTGTACGCCTGCTCTATATTAAATGAATATAAATCTTTTTCCGTTACTTTTACATCAAATTCAATCTTCATGTCCTGCTCCCAACTAAATATTTGGGTTTATTATAACATTCCTTTTAAAAAAAGAAAAGAGCGCAATTGACTGCGCTCTTTATGTTTGTGACTAATATATATTGTGTCAGGTATTTTCTCTATCCTCTGCCCTTTAAAACCGGTGACAGTCTCTTGTATACAAGCACCGTGATAAGTGTTGATATAAGTCCCTTTACGATGGTAAACGGAACATTGAATATTAAAAGTGCCTGCCACAGCTTGCCTACTGATGGGAGAAGCTCACTGTAGGCACCAATGATTGCTTCCATTGGCATGAACTTTGTGTATGCAGGATACACGATAAACAGGTTTGATGGGAAGCTGACGATTCCCATTACCACTGAACCGACTACAGCGCCGATTATTGCACCCTTTTTTGACTTATTCTTCTTGTAGATAAGTCCTGCTGTTGCTGTAAATACTGCTCCAAGAATAAAGTTTGAAAGCTCTCCTACCGTAAAGCTCTGTGTTACTGTACAGTGAAGCAGGTTCTTGATAAACTCTACAATCACTCCTGCTAACGGTCCATATGCAAATGCGCCGATAAGTGCAGGCAGATCTGAGAAATCAAACTTAATAAAGCCCGGCATGATCGGAATTGGGAACTCGAGGTACTGAAGTACAAATGCAAGTCCGCTTAACATTCCTGTGCCGACTAAAAGTCTGATGTTTACTTTTGATTTTGTGTTGTTTGTTGTTACGTCCATTTTACACTCCTTTGATGCTTAAGGAATCCTGAGGATATTGTGAGTGCAGCTATCTGAAATCTGAATAGCGGCTTTAAAAAATCCCGGAAGAAAATCTTCCGGGACTTAATATCACAGTGTAATGACACCTAATAATCTTCTCTCATCCAGACTATACTGTCGGCTTCGGAATCACACCGAATCATGCCTTGCGGCTCGTGGGCTGTACCACCGGTAGGGAATCGCACCCTGCCCTGAAGAATTCCTATTTATTTTACAAACCTATGATATGCACTTTGTGGCGTTTTGTCAAGGTGTTTTTAATTATCAAGAATAATATTGTCAAAGAAATTATTTTTCTTGCCCTTTATGTAGTGTGGCTTTTTGTTTCTGTTGTTATTATTCTTGCTGCCTGTACCATTTCTATCGTTTCTGCTATTCCTGCCGCCGTTATTTCTATTACTTCTGTCAGCCTTGTTGGCAACACTGTCTTTGCCACTGCCGCTGTTTTCTGACTTACCGGCCTTGTCTGTGCCCTGTCCGATTTTCATGGTAAGCTGGATGCGCTGCTTTTTGAGGTCAACGCTCATAACCTGCACATCTACTATGTCTCCTACACTGACAGCCTCAAGCGGATGCTTTATATAGCGATCACATATCTCTGAGATATGCACAAGTCCGTCCTGATGCACTCCTATATCTACGAAGCATCCGAAATCTATTACATTTCTGACTGTGCCCTTTAATACCATACCCGGTGTGAGGTCCTTCATCTCAAGGACATCGCTTCTTAGGATTGGCTTTGGCATATCCTCACGCGGGTCTCTTGCCGGCTTTTCAAGCTCTTTTACGATGTCACGCAGTGTGATTTCACCGACTCCTGCCTCGTCTGCGAGCGCCTTGTAATCAGATACCTTCTTTGAGATTCCAACTACATTTCTGTTCTTTACATCCTCCATTGTGTAGCCAAGCTTTTCAAGCACTGCCTTTGTAGCATCATATGACTCGGGATGCACGCCTGTGGCATCAAGCGGGTTCTTTCCGTCTGAGATACGCATGAAGCCTGCACACTGTTCAAATGCCTTCGGTCCAAGCTTTGCTACCTTAAGAAGCTGTGAACGTGATGTGAATTTACCGTTTTCCTCTCTGTAGTCCACGATATTTTTGGCAATGGTCTTTGAGATGCCTGATATGTACTCAAGCAGTGAAACTGATGCTGTATTTAAATCTACACCAACCTTATTTACGCAGTCCTCTACAACTCCTCCGAGTGCCTCTGAGAGCTTTTTCTGGTTCATATCGTGCTGATACTGTCCGACTCCGATTGACTTTGGATCAATCTTTACAAGCTCAGCGAGCGGATCCTGAAGTCTACGCGCCATGGATGTGGCACTTCTTTGTCCCACATCAAAATTCGGAAACTCCTCCGTGGCAAGCTTGCTGGCTGAATATACTGACGCACCTGCTTCATTTACTATGATGTACTGCACCTTTACCGGAATTTCCTTTAACAGCTCGACAATCACCTGCTCTGACTCACGCGATGCTGTTCCGTTTCCGAGTGAGATAAGAGTGACATGATGCTTGTCTATGAGCTTTTTGATTACGGCCTTTGCCTCCTCGACCTTGTTCTGTGGTGCTGTCGGGTAGATTACTGTGGTATCAAGCACCTTTCCTGTAGGGTCTACGACAGAAATCTTGCAGCCTGTACGGAATGCCGGGTCCCATCCAAGCACAACCTGTCCTGCAATTGGAGGCTGCATGAGAAGCTGCTCTAAGTTCTTTCCGAATACCTTTATGGCACCGTCCTCTGCTTCCTCTGTCAGATTGTTTCTGATTTCACGCTCTATGGCAGGTGCAATAAGCCTGTCGTACGCATCCTCCACGACCTCTGTGAGTACGGTTGCTGTAGGCGCTTTATCATTTGTGATAACCTGCTTTTTAAGATATTTGATGATATCCTCTGTCGGCGCTTCTATCTTTACTGTGAGAATTTTTTCCTTTTCACCACGGTTAATTGCGAGTGTTCTGTGACCTGCCACCTTGGAAAGAGCCTCATCAAATTCATAGTACATCTCATAGACAGACTCTGCCTTTGGATCCTTGGCTGTCGATATAAGACGGCCCTTTTGCATGGTAAGCTCTCTGATCTTTGTTCTGTAACCGGCATTGTCGGATACGTTCTCTGCAATGATGTCCTTTGCTCCCGCAAGTGCGGCTGCTTCATCTGCCACGTCTTTTTCTGCATCCACATATTTAGCGGCTTCTGCCATGATATCAACAGACTCTTCCTGCTCTAAAATGGTCTGCGCCAGTGGCTCTAAGCCCTTTTCCTTTGCAATTGTGGCACGGGTTCTTCTCTTCGGACGATATGGTCTGTACAAATCATCAACCGCCACCTGTGTCTGTGCCTCAAGAATTGCCTTCTTAAGCTCATCCGTAAGCTTGCCCTGCTCCTCAATGCTTGCAAGTACCGTCTGCTTCTTGTCCTCAAGATTGCGTAGATATGTCAGTCTGTCGAAGAGATTTCTGAGCACCTCATCATTTAATGAACCGGTGGCCTCCTTTCTGTATCTGGCGATAAAAGGAATGGTGTTTCCCTCATCTATCAGCTTGACAGCGGCCTCAACCTGTCCTTTTTTAATCTGCAGTTCTTCTGCAATTGCAGCAATAATATCCATTTTTTTACCTCTTTAAAAAACTTATTCTTTTCGTATTATAAATGAAGTGATACAATAAAATCAACTTTATAGAAAGGAATTTTATCATGGACCCACAAAAATTTGATTATAATCAGGATTATAACTATAATTTCGGCAACAATTATGGGCCGGGCTTTAATCCAAACAACAATTTCTACAATAAACGCTCACGCAATATGGAGGTTGCAGCACTTGTGCTTTCAATAATTGCCATCGCGTCGTGCAGCTGTATTTATGTGTCTATCATATGCGGCTCGCTTGCCATGATTTTTGCGCTGCTGTCAAAGGGCGGTGCCACCTCAATGAGCAGCATGGCTATGACCTCATTCTGGATTGCGTTTGCCGCTGTTGTTATCACTCTCATTATATATATCGGTTCATTTGCCGCCATGCTTCACGAATACAGAAGCATAGAGGGTATATTAAAGGAATACCAGAACCTGACCGGTATCGACTACAATGAGCTACTTCAGCAGATGAATACCGCAAAATAATATAAGCATATTTTTGACTATACAGTTTACCACAATAATGGCAAGTGCAAGCCACATATATAATGGCCTGAAGTGCATTCCGATGTGCAGCCTGCCGTGAGTTATCCGCTGCAGTGTCTGTGACAGCATAAACCAGCCTCCAAAAACGGCTGTATACGGCACAAACGGATGGAATACAAACGACCTTATCAGATGTCCGTGTAGCAGCGCAAATGTGGCTCTCGTGCCACCGCACCCCGGACAATAGTAGCCTGTATATGCGTGCAGCGGACATGGAGGTACCTTTGTGAGTATCTGCGTACCGCATACTCCAATCACTGCCGCAAGAGCCGCAAATATAGCTATGCATATCCAGCCCGTTATATAGAAATACCTGTCGATTGTTTCATCTGTCTGCATGATATGTGTGGTCCTTCCTGTGATTTTGTGTAACCATATGAATACAAGTATATGCTATATATCTGACAATTGTCAAAGCATTAATTTAAACATTAACTTAAGCATTAATTCAAAACTATTATTTCAGGAGAAATATAATGAACCCAAAAAAGAAATCCAAAGAATTAAAAAGAATATCAAGAGAGAACCTGAACGGAAGATACAGACTTAGCATGAGCGTTTTCCTCACTGTCACACTCATAAATCTGTTCAGTGACCTGCCTTTCACCTACCTGCTCGGAAATGTATATGCGACAAAGGTTCAGACCGTCATCTACTACATTGCCGAGGTGCTTTTATCTATCGTAATCGGTGTGATGCAGATGGGACTTATACGTTTCCACCTCAATATGGCAAGAAAGAAAGAGTGCCGTATCAGCGATGTATTCTACTGCTTTATGAATCACTCCAACAGATATTTTGGAGCATACATCATATATTATGCCATCTCTATGATTGCAAAGGCGCCTTTCCTTGTAGCCAGAAACTTTTTCAAGCTAAGCGGCGACACTATGGGAATTGCTATCGCTTTATATGCTACAAGTGCCGTGCTCAGCTTTATCGTACTGGTTCTGTTTCCGTTTTACCTGTATCTGGTACTCTCTCGTGATGATTTATCCGTGTTTGCATGTCTGACTCATGCCATAAAGCTGATTCGCGGCAACATACTCAGAGTCATTTACATTAACGTAAGCTTCATCGGTATGCTTGTCCTTTGCGCGCTGTCACTCGGCATCGGTCTGCTCTGGGTGGAGCCTTACTATGAGCAGACCTTTGCAAATCTCTTCCTCGATGTGACCGGGGAGCTGCCGACAGTGGACTGCGCGGTGTAGTAATTCTACATCTGCAGCAGTCGGTCCATAATCCTTGCTGCAACGCAGCTCTTGTCCATGATTTCAAGCTCTGTGCAATCGTCAGCCGTGATGAGTGTGACCACATTGGTATCTGTTCCAAAGCCTGCGCCTGCCACCTTTAGGTTATTTGCCACTATCATATCTGCATTTTTCTTTGCAAGCTTTGCTTTCGAATTTTCAAGCATATTCTGGGTTTCCATAGAAAAACCGCATATGAGCTGTCCCTTGGCCTTGTGTGCGCCGAGGTATGAAAGTATATCCTCTGTGCGCTCAAGCTCGATTACAGGCTCATCCAGGCTGTCCTTTTTCTTTATTTTCTCATCTGCCGGATGTGCCGGGCAAAAATCCGCTACTGCAGCGGTCATGATGATGATGTCCTGTTCAGATGCCTTTGATTTCACCACTTCTGCCATGTCTGCGGCCGATGTCACATTTACCACATCTACAAACATAGGCGGCTCAACCGATACCGAGGCATTGACCAGTGTAACATGTGCGCCGCGGAGCATACAGTTTTCTGCTATAGCGCGTCCCATCTTGCCTGTTGAGTGGTTGGTGATAAAACGTACCGGGTCTATCTTTTCCTGTGTCGCTCCGGCTGTGATGAGTACGTTTTTGCCTGCCAGATCCTTTTCACAGGCGATTGTCCTTATTATGTAGTTGAAAAGAGTCTGCGGCTCCGGCATTTTTCCTGCACCGGTGTCTCCACATGCAAGATATCCTTCAGCCGGCTTTATCATCTCAAAGCCGTAGTGTTCGAGCTTTTTGATATTGTCCTGCACAATCCTGTTCTCATACATATTGGTGTTCATGGCAGGAGAAACAAGCTTAGGACATTTGGCTGCAAGTATTGTGGTGGTAAGCATATCGTCTGCGATTCCGTTTGCCATCTTACCTATCACATTGGCTGATGCAGGTGCCACCATAAAGATGTCTGCTCTCTTTGCAAGCGCCACATGCTCCACGTTGAATTCAAAGTTTCTGTCAAATGTGTCCACGAGGCACTTGTTGCCTGTGAGAGTTTCAAATGTGATTGGATTTATAAAATTTGTTGCATTGTGTGTCATTATGACGTTGACATCGGCGTGCTGTTTTACAAGCATACTCGCAAGGTTTGCTATCTTGTATGCCGCTATGCTTCCTGTCACTCCCAAAACTACTGTTTTTCCTTTTAACATGATTTTCACCTCTGTATAAAACTATTATTCTGCAGTCATTTTATGTTTACATCGCAAAATGCTTTGTAGCCATCCACAGACTTTGCACTTCTAGCTGCATTGGCAATGGCCTTTGCCATGACATAGGCACTCATTGGCCCCACCAGATTGATATCGGCAGTCACACTGCCCACTGATACAGTATAGATTGAATCTCCGTCTGCCATCGTGTGCACTGGTCTGATTGCTCTGCCATAACCATTGTGAGCCATGGATGCCACCTTGTTGAGTGCGGTCTTGTCAAGCTTTGCATTTGTTATTATTGTACCAATTGTGGTGTTTCCTGTAAACATATTCTGAATCTTCGCCGCTGCCTCAAAATACGCTGTCTCGTCATCAAAAAGCAGCCCATTTTCATCCAGTGCTCCGGCAATTTTCTTATCTGTATCTATATCATAGATGTCACCGAGTGCGTTCAGTGTCACCACTGCTCCAACCTTTAGTTCTCCAAGCTGTACTGCATAGGCTCCTATTCCGCTCTTCATGCTGCGCTCACGCCCCATATATTTGCCGACTGTCGCGCCCATTCCGGCTCCATAATTTCCCTGTAAAAAGGTATCATAAGAAGCATTCTCACAGGCCTTGTATGCCATTTTGCCATCAGGCCTTGCATTTTTATCACCTATTACCAGGTCAAAAATACACGACTGCACCACAAGAGGCACCTTTGTGACTCCCACATCAAAGCCTATATCGCGCTCCTCGAGATACTTCATCACGCCTCCCGCTGCATCCAGGCCAAAGGCTGAGCCGCCTGACAATACAAGAGCATGGATGCCCTTTGCATCTGCCACAGGATTTAAAAGTGGTGTCTCCCGTGAAGCCGGTCCGCCTCCCCTTATGTCAACTCCCGCCGGTGACTGTTTATCAAAAAGAAATACCGTACAGCCGGTCAAGCCCTTAGTGTCCTCGGCTTGGCCTATTTTGAAGCCGCCGATATCCATTATGTCTATTTCATGCATATGTTTCACCTTGTATAATGCCTTTCTTTTAACTCAAATGCTTTTTTACCGTTCCTAGTCCAACTGCTTATAAAACAGGCGGACCTTATCAGTCCGCCGTACATACAATTTCACATTTATTTTAAATCTATCTGAATTTATTTTGCTGCAATTGGTTTGATAGTATTTAAAACCAATCCAACAAGGTATACGATGATTGCGGCAACTATTGCCTCAATTACTCCGTTAAAGCTGATGACTCCGGTGATAACGCCCAGCACAGCGTTTCCTGCCACACCGATTGCATCTGCATAAGCATCCTTGTAAAGCACGAAGATTGAGCCCATTACAAGCAGTGTATTGGTCATGGCACCGGCTACACCTGCATATACAAACGGAATAACCTGTGTGCTCTTTCTGATAAATACAGCCTCAACTACTATAAATACTACAGCTCCGACTGCTATGCCGATTCCTAAAGCGGCTGCCTGTGAAAGTGACTCTGACATCTTGCCGAGGAATGCATATACTCCGAATGCAAGGAATACTGACATGAGCACATTTAAAACTGTTCCCCAGAGATTTTTCTTCTCTGACGCAAGCACCTTTTTGATGCCTATATATACAAAATAAGGTATAACACCTACTAAAATTCTTGGAACAAATGCTATGAATAAGCTCTTAAATATACCTGAGGTTCCGACCAGGGATGCTGCAAGCACCGGCGAAAATACAAAGGATGAAAGAGTTCCTCCGACTATAGTTGCCTTTAGACAACTGGTAAATCCGAATACAAATCCAAGGAATGCTCCCTTTTTAGGTCCGCAGAAAAGTGAACCAAGGATTACCGGAATGTGAATAATCGTAGCGTTGATAACTACGAGCGGAATATATCCGAGTGGTGTGAATGCCATGATAATGATAATGGCTGTGAATAAACCTGTCAGTACAAGTTCGTTTGTTTTTGAATTGCGCATTGTTTTTCCTCCTTTTGGTAAAAGCCCGTATGGGTCTCGTCCTAATTCTGTTATGCTGTGATTCTGTCACACGGCATAAGAGCGCATATGAAAATTGTATGGCTGCTGGATTCTCGTATGAGTAACCCGCATTTATGTATCATACCACCGTGCAAGAAGTGTGTAAAGCAGTTTTTGTTATTTTTTTAACAATTTTTTAACAAAATGTGTTGGTGCCGTGCAAATCACTGACATATACATCGATATCTTACATATGCTGCATTGTGTCTCACAAGCGTGAAAAAAAAATCCCCGGACATCGTATAAATGTCCGGGGAAATTATTTATTCTACTGTAACTGATTTTGCAAGGTTACGTGGCTGGTCAGGGTTTAAGCCCTTTCCTGTTGATGTGTAGTAAGCGATAAGCTGACAGATTATAACTGACTCGAAAATTGCAAACTCATCCGGTGCCTGTGGGAGTGAGATATGCACATCACAGATTGACTTATCTGTAATATCCTTATCCTTGCTAAGAAGGATAACGTATGCGCCTCTCGCCTTTACCTCGCGGATATTTGAGATTACCTTGCTGTATACATGACTCTGTGTAGCAACTGCGATAACAGGAACACCCTCGCTGATGAGCGCAATTGTACCGTGCTTTAACTCTCCTGCTGCATAAGCCTCAGCATGAATATATGAAATCTCCTTGAGCTTGAGTGCGCCCTCCATGCTTAATGCATAATCAAGTCCTCGTCCTATGTAAAACGCATTTGTAGCATTTGTCATTCTCTTCGTAAGCTGTTCAATCTCAGGTGCCTGTGTGATAACTGACTCAATGAGATTTGGAACCTCCTGCAGATTCTCAATAAATGTCTTTGCCTCTTCCTTGGTCATACGGCCGGATACAAGACCAAGCTTGCATCCAATCAGGTAAAAGCTTGCCACCTGAACTGTGTATGCCTTGGTACTTGCCACGGCAATCTCAGGACCTGCGTGTGTATAAAGTACATAGTTACTCTCACGAGCTATTGTTGAACCCTTTACATTTACGATAGAAAGCGTCTTTTTAGTATATTTATTAGCCAGACGAAGTGCCTCTAAGGTATCGATTGTCTCACCTGACTGTGACACAAAAATAACCATTGACCTGTCTGTGAGAACAGGCTGCTCATATCTGAACTCTGATGCAATCTCAACAGAAACAGGAATACCAAACTTGTTCTTTAAAAGAGCTTTTCCGACCATTCCTGCATACATAGCTGTACCACAGGCTACAACTGTTATGTCGCTTATATCCTCGAAGAACGAATCAGGAATATTATCATCCTCAAAGCAAGGAAGTGAATCCTTGATTCTTGGAGTGATAGTCCTTGTGATAGCTGTCGGCTGCTCATGAATTTCCTTGATCATGAAATGCGGATATCCATCCTTCTGAGCTGCCGTTACATCCCAGTTTACCTCAAGATAATCCGGCTCAACTTTCTTACCCTCTAAATCCTCCATTTCGATTCCATCAGCAGTCATTGTCATGATAGTGTACTCCGGAAGTATAAAATAGCGCTTAGAGTATTTGATAAATGCTGTGAGGTCAGATGCGATAAATGCTCCGTCATCGCAATATGTTGCAACCATCGGGCTTACATTTCTGACAGCAAAAATCTTTCCAGGCTGATCCTTGAACATGATACAGAACGCAAATGAACCCTGAAGCTCTGCTACTGCCTTCTTAATAGTAGCCTTTGGATCTCCGTCATAGAGCTTGTTTATAAGAGCTGCTGCTACCTCTGTATCTGTCTCAGATATAAGAGACTCTGCAAGATCAAACTTGTTTACGATCTCGTGGTAGTTCTCAATGATACCATTGTGGATGAGTGCGACATTTCCAACCTTGTGAGGATGAGCATTGGCATTGGTAACTCCACCGTGTGTTGCCCATCTTGTATGTCCGATTCCACAGGTTGAATTGTTCTCATCATCGCAGATAGCGAGAAGATCCTTAACCTTTCCGACGGTTTTGCGGATAGAAATCTTGCCTGTATCCTTGAAATAAGCGATACCTGCACTGTCGTATCCACGATACTCTAACGCTGCGAGTCCTTCCGTCAAAATCTTCTGTGCCTCTAAACGGCCTGTAAATCCTATAATTCCACACATAGTGTTAGATCTCCTTTTCGATATATAATTTTAAATGTACAAATATGTAACTGTTCTGTACTGAACAGCTACTTGATTTTTATGGTTCTCTCGCTTTGTTTTGATGTCTCCATCATATTTGGCTCGAGATGCGCATCCATATATGCGTCCAGGCATCCGCCGAATTTTCGATAACCTGAAACCTCGTTAACCGACATATTTTTCCGTACCTGCCGGTGCATGGCGCTAAAGTTTTTAACTTTTCGAAATCCAATTGCTCCTTTTTCTTGGACTTTGTTATTTTACCACATTGGGACAAATGCCTCAATTGTAAAATTAGCCGAATTTTTCATAAATGTGTGGGTAAATTTATAATATGCGACTAGATATCGTAGTATAACAAAACCCTCCGGCAAATTATCTTAAATTAATTGCCGTAGGGTATGTCCTTCAATTACATCTGCACTGCTGCAGGAGATTTTTCAAGAGTCTGTTCAACATACCTATTTAAAGTAATATCATGTTCCGTTGCATATATAACAATTTTCTTATGGAGTTCCGGTGATATTCTAACATTGAAGCTTCCTTTATATGCCTGCTCCGGAACCTTTCCTTGCTGCTCACATATTAGCAAATACTCATCAACAGCTTCATGAAAGCCTTCTACAAGCTCTCTGGCATTTTCACCTTCATATGATATTAATGAACGTATTCCCATAACTTTTCCATAGAAGATTACATCCTCCTCTGAAAACTCAACACTTCCAACATAGCCTTTATATTCCATAGTATTATTCATATAAGATCCTCCTGCTCAAGATATTCTATTAGCTGTTTGATCTGATAAGCCTTAAGCTCTTTTTGTGGATGTGGTTTATGGAGCATAATGCATCCATGTTTTTCACTTTCAAATATAACTCTGGATCCACTGGTCTTTCCCTTATTTGAATAGGCAAAGTCAAAATATTTCAATAAAGTTTCTGCTTCATCAAACGTAAAATCTTTTGGTCGTGATTTTAATCTCTTAATCAGTTTATCCTTTTTCCCCATAACATATATCTCCTTTTTTATTATTATACATCACTTCCCATTTATTGCAACTATTTTTAGTTACAATTGTCAATTTAGTTCTGATTCCTTCATTTAACATAAACTTACACCATGTCCTCTAATCTTATCCTCAATATTTTGAATGAATACGACAAGTGTGAGTACATCGGATTTATTTATAAACAATATAAAGCTTAGTATATCGGATTTTGCGAAATATAACAATTGAAAAATCCCCGACATTTACGCCGGGGGGGGGTAAGAATATCTGATGCAAGCAAGAACATAATTATATTTTATTGTAAATTGATATTATGGCAATTTCTTCCATTCAATTGGTTTCAATTCGTATATATATATATTAACAAATATATGTTTGATTCTGTATCAAGTAATGCAGTAGAAATATCGATGGCATCTTTAAGCATATCACCCATACCGTTTCCAATATATTTTTATAATCACTCAAGCCATCTTTCATAGCCGTAGACATAACACTGCCATAATTGGAATTCTTAATAAATGTATCCAACGATTTTACTGCAAACTTGTCCTGATTTTGAAACTCACTTGCATACCCTGCGATTTCTACTATAGAATAAAAATCATCCAAAACATTAGTCAGATGATTAAAAGAATCTGTTTTTGAACATAATTCGTCCAGCTCTTGATATGATTTGTTAAATGCAATCATAGATGCCTTATTTTCAGCAACTACCTTTTTCTTCAAATCAGCAGTTGCTCTAGACAAATCTCCTATCTTATCATCATACAAATCATCAATGTCTTTCATTGAATCTGAAATCCACTCACCTCCATCAAAAGGCTTCAGTTTTTCCTTCATTGCATCTACATCCTGACTCAATTCTTCATCTGAATAAGTACAGAACATCTTTGCAAATGATTCCGAATACTTTGCATCATAGCTTGACGAATCCATGCTAAATGAATTAATCAACTGGCACCATGATGCTCCATCCCAGTCAAGCACACCATTAAATATCTGAACCATATTGGCTGCAGTACCCATTGCAAACATTGAACCAGGTGTTGCTCCTGCATCAGCCTCCCAATCAAACAAATAACGGTCATTATTTTTCAACACATCCATGTAGATATCAACTATATTCTTCTCCGGCATATCAACATGAATCTTTTTATCCAATACAACATCTGAATCTAAAACATTTTTATCATAAAACAGTTCTAATAAATCTCTGTTTCTTTTAGCTAATGCACTATTACCCCCTTTGTTAATCATTATCGTCATCTTAATAATAACAACTTATTACATATCCCGAATCATGAAAATCTTCTTCCGAGAAATTATTACAATACATTGCAACTATCCACCCATGTTTTGAGCTATTCCACCGTATTCCATCACTATCGTTATAATCAGGCTCTCCCATTTTCGATAGAAACTTATCAAATTCCTTATCAGTTAAACCATAATGAACTGAACTATCACATCCTGTTTCTAAATCAAATTTAATCACCATTCCTTTTGAAGCTTTAACGCTCTTTATCTTGGCATTTTTATAATATAAGGAATAAACTTTATCTGTCTTTTCTCCAGTTGATCTATACTCATATATCTGCTTATCTTCGTTGAATACTTCCGTTTGAGCATTCATATAATTTACCTTTGGTTTGAAAGAACTATCCAATTTTAACATCTCTGCTCTTTTAACATCAGATACTGTTGATTCTCGTGTATACCCTCTGTCAATATCTTGAGACGATATTTTTGAATAGCCAAATACACCTCCAACAAGTAGGCAAACAATAATAACTAATGCTCCAATAATTACATATGATTTTTTAGTTTTTTTGTTTTTAGACCGAATTATTTCATTTGGTTCAAATGTATGAACTTTATTTGGTGCCGCTTCATTAAATATTGGCTTTCCACATTTCGTACAAATCTTTGTATTCTCAACAACCTCATTTTCACAATATCTGCAAAACATAAATCTTCCTCCTAATTATTCTCATTATTACAAATGTACCCAATTTCCAGCGCCATCTATAAAATCATCGCCCCATCTACGATAGGCTCCACTCATATCTTTGTAAATATCTCCCCACTTAATATAATTTCCATCATAGTCATAAAACGAGTTTCCCCATCTACACCAATTTCCTTGACCGTCAACAAAGCTATCTCCCCATTTTCGGTATGCTCCTGACGCATCTACAAATGTTATCCTTTTTCTTTTTTCTTCAGAATATGAATCCCCAAAATTGCTTGCATTATTATCTTCTAAATAATTGTTTGATGAGCTGTAACTGCCAGAACTGCTACTTGATGATGAAAACATCAATAATATAATCAATGCCGATATAACACAACATATCACATATAACACAGTCTCATTATTTTCCACCCAACTAACGAAGGCATAATCACCGAATATTTGGACAAAAAAACATACCAAATATACGAAATATCGCAAAACATAGCCACCAAATAATGTTCCCAGAACAAAAAATACTATGGCACAAAATGCAAACAATACAAAAGCAATAATTGAAAGCACTGTTTCTATAAATTTCAAATTACCATCTTCCTTCCAACAATACTTTTTTATCCATGTATAAATATCTTTGTAACTGTCTTCAAATACATTTAATTAACTGTATATGTCAACCTTTTTATTTTCATCATTTGCCCAGTTCTCCAAAACCTCGATTATTAGATTATTAACATTCTGAATCATACGGTTTATTCTAGGATTCTGTTTTTCTTTTAGAAGATTAATTTTTTGTACACAAATTTTATTTTTTTCTATAACACTCTTTGCACCTATAACTTCCCTATCAAATCCCGGAAAATACAATGTATAAATTGCAAAGGCTACTTGCTTATTATTTATCTTCTCCGCTGTAACAAAATATTCAATCCACGAATATCCATCTCTTGCTTCTTTATCACTATCTGCCATTATAGAAATAGTATCCATAGGCTCAGAATAGTTATCCATTGTTTTAGATGTACCTAGACGAGTTGTAAAGCGTTCTCCATAATTTTCTATAAACTTATCACTAATTAGTTTACCTATAGCTGTAATATTAAAATTGTTTGTATTGATACTTACTTCCTTATTCCATTCACGAACTACAAATGGAAACTCTACAGCCCTATTCTGAAGAGACAGGTTTTCAAAATATTCTTCTATTTTCTTGCTATCCCAATTCACACTTCTATATTCATATTTCAAATTACCATCTTCAATATAATCGCTTTCCTGCGAGGTATTGTCCTCAAAATTATATTTATTATAGCTTCCCTTTTGCAAGAAGGTTAACCTATCTTCCTGCTCCGAACTTCTTGTAATACAATTACTTACCATATTTTCCAAAATTCTTTTTTCTTGTTCATATGCTTCAAAATAAGCAAATACCTTTTGAAGTATATTATATTGAGAACCTGATATTTCAAGCATTTTACATGTATATCCAAGAAACTCATCTAACATATCATCAATTTTTGTATACACTTTCGTATAGGAACACCTTATTGTTTCAGCAATGATTTCATCAACCGTATTAATATACGTTTTTTCACTTTTTGTATCATCCAAAAGTAAATAAACAGTTTTATAAAGTTGTTTTACAACCATATATTTCTCTGATTCTCTATCAGTAGCCCCTTCGGTCATTGCAGATAAAATAAGTAATCTTTTTATTCCCCATAAATCTTTTTCATCTACGTTAACAAGCAACAAACTGTCAATAGCTTTTTCGATTTCACCATTTTTATAATAGTCACTAACACAAGAAAGTGCTTTTGATAATTCATCTGATATATGGTCATTTATTTTTCTGCTTCCCTTTGAAAGCTCAATTATTTCTTCAACAGGATTATCTTCATTTAAAACACTATTTACAGCATTTTTTGACATCATATAATAATCAAAATGTTTTAAATATTTTTTACATGAATCCTTAAGTTCCGGAATTGTACACAGATCTCGAATAGGCATAAACAAACGCTCATACCCCCATTTACCATCCATATACTGTTTAAGAGCCATAGAAAAACATTCTTTTTTTGTACTTTCCAACCACTTTGTATACATTGGTGATTTTTTAGCATCCTCAGACAACTGATTAAGAATCGAATAGTCTCTGCATCCTATCATTTTTCCGTCCTCTATTGAAGCTAAAATCGTATTGATTTCCTTAATGATTGCAGTATTATGCATTTGTTCCTGACGTATTTGATTATTTAAAGTTTCTTGATGCTCATCAATTTCCCACCAAAGTTTCACTTTAGTCAGACCTGCCTTATGTCTGCAATAAAGACTATGATCAAATACACCCTCAGGTATAACAAGACCTTCACTTAAAGAAATAGATCCTGGAAACTCAGCTCTCATATAGAATTTATGCTTTGAATAATCTAAAGGAATATTTATTGTTTCACCATTATTTAATTCCGTTACCCATTGACCATCAATATTTATTTCATATGGTACAATAGAGCCACTAATTCTTTTTTCACGTGTTAAATTCAAATATCTTACATTACTCATTTCAAATTGCTCCTATCTACTTTTTAATAAAATTTGTGTATTTTTCCTCAATTTTTGTATACTCTCATTCATATGCCTATAAAATTCAGCATCAGATTCTTCAATGTCCATTGCAAGTTTCATAGTATTATTATATTTATTTATGACTCTATTTAAATTCTCAAGACATTTCTCAAGCCCAAGCTGATCCTTTACAATCTTATTTGCCAACACTTCATATTCTTCTATTGCTTCAACCATTTTTAACTTAGTACAATCATTTTGTAATTGTTCAAAAACCACCACTGCTATGCGCCATTCTTTTATCCATTTAGTCTTGTTTTTCTCCAATCTAATAGAAAAAGTTTCTTTTGATATATGCCTTTGTAATTTTCTAACTGACATTAAATCATATAATTTATCTGTTGTTGGAGCATCTTTCAAATCAAATTCTGTAATCTTTAATTTAAACGGCCGAAGCAAACCTTCGTATGAAATCAACGCATCTCCTGGCATATACGTTGCTATCGACTCAATCTGATTTCCATTTGCTGACATCATAGATCCTACAATTTCCCTATCATCCTGAGCTGTAAGTCTATGAACTATTTTCAGTCCTGTATTTTTTAACACCTCTGGCGCCATTGCTGTCGGAAGCTGATCTGCAATGATAATGCCTTCTCTTAAAGCTCTAACTTCTGCCAGCATCTTCACAATATAATTAGTCGCTGCCACCTTGGGGTTGGCATCCCCAACAACGCTTTCTCCAGTGGCATTTGCAATTAAATTATGTGCCTCTTCAATAAAAATCACATGCCGAACGGCCCTCATATCATCACCTTTAGGATTAGCTTTTAGAACCTCTCTAATCAATGTACAAATCATAAGTGTCATAAAATTCGATGGACCTGTTCCTAGAGATTCCATTTCAACAATTATTGGATATTCAAACAACTCTTCTGGTCTAAGACTTGAAACGCTCACATCAAACACATTTCCTAAATCTCGTCTGAGTAACCCTCCTATTCTCATTTCTAGAGCAGATTTCATATTTCCTCGTACTTCTCCATCATAGTCTGTATGTTTCAACTCATACTCCAATCTTGAATATAGCTCTGAAATAGTAGGATATTCCTTTTTTCCATCATTTACATCATCTGTATCCCATCCATGAACCCTGTATATCCCCTCAATCGCTCTGTCTAATAATGCAGGTAACGGAGGTGTTAATGGAAATGCTCCCTCAAACACATCCATCAGGTTCTGTATATGTTCTGCCAATGATAATCCTTTCGGAAATTCAAAAGGATTTATAGCCATCGGAAACTTTGAACCAGACGATGGTGAAAAAACAATTAAATCATCTATATCAGTCTGAGCTAATGCTCTATATTCTTTTTTCGCTGGTTCCAACACTAAAAATGGAACATTACATTTTTTCCATAATGTATAACATAAATGAAGCATAGTATTTGTTTTACCGGCTCCGGGTACCCCACATACAAATGCATGTTTTTTTAGTAAATTTAAAGGTACACTTATTTCCTGTGTATTTTTTCCGAGAATTATATCACCACCAAATTTTTTTGGTTCTGTTTCTTTTTGAATTTCTATATGTTCTCCATCGTATAACATAGGAAATCTAAAAAAATCTTTTATCTCATCTAATGTATAATATGTTGGCCAATATTTGAGTGTTTTAGGCATTACATTACTTAATTCCTCATATTCATCCAGCACATGAAATGTTCCATTTTTCACAATAACATTTTCCCAGTTTCCCTTTTCTATTGTTTCCCCACATACAGTGTTAAATAGAATGTTTCCAACAATTGTATCATTTGTATAAATCATTACATTTGCCTTAAAACATGGTGAACTTGACACCGATTTAAGAAACTTCTCATACGATCGTAAAATCTCACTGGAAAAAGCATCTTTATTATTAGATTCCCGTTGATAATCCGTCAATTTTATAATATTGGATTCATCATTATTTGATTTATTCTTTAAATACTCAATAGGCTTTTCTAATGAACTATAAACATCTTCGTAAGAATCGACACCTTTAAGCACGACTCTATATACTGCCTCCGTGTTTAAATTTTCCATTGTTTTATATAAATCCATCAATCTAGAGTTTTTGTTGCTTTCCCATGTTTCCACATAAAATAAGTCTATTTTTTCATCATTACCAATATCACTGCTTCTTTTTCTCTCACACTTTTTTAAATGTATTTTTTCATTAAAAGTTTCATTCTGAAATGGTATATAGTCTATTGGTTCAATTTTATATGCATCGGATAGTTGCGATGCTTTCATTAAATTATTTAAATAATCAATCAGTTGCGTATTTTCATATTTAAAAACAATGTATAATTCCAATTTATCTTTATCGCAATTCTCAGGACTATACTTGACAATAAAATTAATCTCGATGTCATAAACTGCTGATATTTTTTGCCATTGTCTTAAAAAATCATCTGTCCATTCTCTTAATACGTCAATTCCATTTCCTGACATAATCTTATACTTCACCAATGAAATATCCGGTATACTCGTTAACTTATAAACCATCATCATGATTGCTGTCCTCGTTTATCTGTTTCCCATTAATCTGTTTCTACTTGAAATCAAATCATCCTGATACTGCTGTGTTTCCTGCCTCAAATCCACAATCTGTTCTGCTTGATCTAATACTTCATCCCCTTTTGTTTCCGCAAAACTTCCAATAATGGGTATTCCTCTTAAATCTTTTAATCTGTTTCCCTTTTCTTTTAAATCACCACTGACCGCATCTGCCATATCCATTACTTCATCAGCGTCTCTTTGTATATCATTTGCTTCAGACTCTAATTTTTCACTTTCATCTTTTAAATCATTTCTGGCATTTTCTATCGCTGCATCAACCTGTCTCTGTATTTCCTCTGGTAAATCTGTGGGAATTCTTGAAATACCTTCTTCTACCTCATCTCTTTTTTCTATAAACTGGTCAGTTTTTTCTTTATTGTCCATAGCTTTAATCGCCACATCATTTTTCTTTTCTATAATCCATTTTCTATCATTTTCAAATCCCATCTTTTTCTTTCTCCAATCTACTCACTACATTATTATTTTCTAATACATATTTCCTATATTCTTATGAAATAATTATAGTACAGATATTTACTAAATTCAATAGTAAACATCTTTATTATGTTAAGTTATATGTACATGTACGGAGGGGGAATATGGATTACATTCAACGAATGCGCAATCTACGGGAAGATAGCGATAAAACCCAACAGCAAATAGCCGATTATCTGGGTACATCCCAGACCATGTATGCCAGATATGAGCGCGGAGCAAATGAACTGCCGATTCACCATTTGCTTGCTTTATGTAAATACTATAATGTGTCCGCTGACTATATATTGGGTCTTTCTAATATCAAACAAATTTCCAAATAAAACATCTGAGTCAAATCCTTTGCGATTTACACACGGATGTTTTTTTATTAAGAAAATTACTTATTTCCGCAAAAAACTCTTTATATTTATAAGGTAACTATATATTTATGGTCAAAAAAACACAGCACTGCGATAAACAGTACTGTGTTTAAATGTATTAGTAATGTAATTTTATTGCATTATTATGCGATTATGCTTCAGCATTTGCCTCTTTAAGAGCTGCTGTAAGCTGAGGAACGATCTTCTTTAAATCTCCTACTAAGCCGTAATCAGCTACATCGAAGATTGGAGCATCCTCGTCCTTGTTGATGGCGATGATGAGATCAGACTCCTCCATACCTGCTACGTGCTGGATGGCTCCTGAGATACCGATTGCGAAGTAAATCTGTGGACGTACAGTCTTTCCTGTCTGTCCTACCTGATAATCCTGTGCTAACCAGCCGTTCTCTACTGCTGCACGAGAGCATGATACCATACCACCCTTGAAGCATGAAGCAAGGTCACGAAGCATCTCGAAGTTCTCAGCGCTTCCAACTCCACGTCCGCCTGATACAAGTACCTTAGCGTCCATGATGTTCTCTACGTTGCCAACTGCCTTAACGATATCCATGATCTCAACATAACGGTTGTTCTCCTCGAGTGCAGGATTGAACTCGATAACCTCTGCTGCTCTGCCAGCCTCTTTAGGAAGCTTCTGCATAACACCAGGACGAACTGTTGCCATCTGAGGTCTGTTGTCTGGGCAAGCGATTGTTGCAATCGTATTTCCACCGAATGCTGGACGAGTCATTAATAACTGATTGTGTTTCTGTTCTTTTCCTGGGATTGCTCTTAATGGGAAATCACCGATTTCAAGAACTGTACAGTCAGCTGTTAAACCTGTCTGAACACGTGCAGATACACGAGGTCCAAGGTCACGACCGATTGCTGTCGCACCAACTAACATAATCTCTGGTTTGTATTCATTGATCACAGATGCTAATGCATGTGTATATGGTTCTGTTCTGTATTCTTTTAATTCTGGATCGTCAACTACGATAACTTTATCAGCACCGTATTTTGCAAGATCATCTACTAATCCTTTAACGTCAGAACCTACAAGAACAGCAGTTACGTCTGTATCTAAGTCTTTTGCTAAGTCTTTTGCTTTTCCAAGTAATTCGAATGCGATTCCGCTTAATTCGTTATCTACCTGCTGTGCAAAGACGTATACGCCTCTATATTCTTCTAAACCCATTTTATTCACCACTTTTCCTTTTCACTAAATTACATGTTTTTCAGCTAATTTATCCAT